>ENA-ORUV01000885-ORUV01000885.1-human-gut-metagenome-genome-assembly--contig:-NODE-885-length-16373-cov-5.63084_pt1 | contig 16373 bp, 10 predicted proteins | sample MGYA00242089_ERZ509229 | MGnify/ENA primary metagenome ERZ509229 (study PRJEB26280, sample SAMEA2338805) | human gut metagenome | biome: human gut; feature: human-associated habitat; material: faeces...
CCGCAACGGGATGTTCAACTGGCGCAATAAATTGACGGTAAGTATTCTGCCGCCGGTGAGCGCCGAACGGGTCGCCGCTGCCGATCCGAAGGAGCTGATGGAGCAGGTGCGGGCGTCGATGTGCGTAAGGCTCGCCGAAATCAGGAAACAGAAATAAACGATTATGTTCGATAAAAAGATAGATAACACCAGCAACAGCTATGGCGACGATGCCATTGTGACCCTCTCGCCGAGGGAGCATATCCGGTTGCGGCCGGGTATGTATATCGGCAAGCTGGGCGACGGCTCGCAGGCCGACGACGGCATTTACGTCCTGATCAAGGAGGTGGTGGACAACTCTGTCGATGAGTTCATCATGGGCGCCGGCAAGCAGATCGACGTGACGGTCGAGGACGACATCGTGACTGTCCGCGACTACGGGCGCGGCATTCCGCTCAAGTCCCTCGCTGCGGCCGTCAGCGAGATGAATACCGGCGGCAAGTACGGCGGTTCGGCCTTCAAGAAGACCGTCGGACTGAACGGAGTCGGCGTCAAGGCCGTCAATATGCTTTCGAGCGAATTTACCGCCCGTTCGGTGCGCGACGGCGAGGCCCGCACGGTGACTTTCGCGCAGGGGCTCGAACAGAGCGACCGCTGGGAGAGCGGCGTGCAGGAGAAAAACGGTACGTTTATCAGTTTCCGTGTGGACCGGGAGGTGTTCGGTGACTATTCCTACAATCTGGAGTATGTCGAGCAGATGATTCGCAACTATACTTACCTCAATCTGGGGCTGACCTTCCGTTTCAACGGCCAGAGCTATGTTTCGAAGAACGGCTTGCTGGACCTCCTGGGCGAGAACATGACCGAAGAGCCGCTCTATGCGCCGATCCACCTTTCGGGCGAGGATATCGAAGTGGCCATCGCACACGGTACGGGCTACGGCGAGAGTTACTATTCGTTCGTCAATGGACAATACACCTCGCAGGGCGGTACGCATCAGGCGGCTTTCCGTGAAGCGATCGCCAAGACCATCAAGGAGTTTTATCACAAGGATTACGATCCTTCGGACATCCGCACGTCGATCATCGCCGCCATTTCGGTCCGTGTGACCGATCCGGTGTTCGAGTCGCAGACCAAGATCAAACTGGGCTCGAAGGAGATCGAACCGGGGGTTCCGCTGCGCAACTTCATCGTCGATTTTCTGGCCAAGCACTTGGACGACTACCTGCACAAGCACTCCGAGACGGCGCAGATTCTGCAAAAGAAGATCGTCGAGAACGAGAAGGAGCGCAAGGCGATCTCCGGTATTCAGAAGAAAGCCCGCGAAACGGCCAAGAAGGTGTCGCTCAACAACAAGAAGCTGCGCGACTGCAAGATACATCTGACGGACAAGAACGAGCTGGCCGAGGAGTCGATGATCTTCATCACGGAGGGTAATTCGGCATCCGGTTCGATCACCAAGAGCCGCGACGTGCGTACGCAGGCGGTTTTTTCGCTGCGGGGCAAGCCGCTCAACTGCTTCGGCCTCACGAAGAAGGTCGTATATGAGAACGAGGAGTTCAACCTGTTGCAGGCGGCGCTCAACATCGAGGAGGATATGGACAACCTGCGGTACAACAAGGTCGTGATCGCCACCGATGCCGATGTCGATGGCATGCACATCCGTCTGTTGCTGATGACCTTCTTCCTGCAATTCTTTCCTGACGTGATCCGCGGCGGACACCTGTACGTGTTGCAGACACCGTTGTTCCGGGTGCGTAACAAGAAGGAGACGCATTACTGTTACAGCGAGGAGGAGAAAAACCGGGCGGTTGCACGATGCGGCGCCAACGCCGAAATCACCCGTTTCAAAGGTCTGGGTGAGATTTCTCCCGACGAGTTCCGGGGATTCATCGGCCAGGATATCCGCTTGGACAAGGTGCGGCTTACGAAGGACGACCCGATCCACGATATGCTGGAGTTCTACATGGGTAAGAACACCTATGAGCGGCAGGGCTTCATTATCGGTAACCTGCGTATCGAGGAGGATATCGTGGAGAGCGACCTGGCGATCGGGTAACCGCCGTTTCTTGTCGGCCGGTGCGGTTTTCTTGTGCGGTGCCGGTGCGAAACCGAAAACAGAACATAGACTATGAGCGAACAAAGAGAAGATATGACGGAACGGGACGATCTGCCCGGCGAGGTTCTTGCGGCGGCGGATGACGCTGCACGGAGTGTCGGGGCCGAAGAGTCCGCCGCTCCGACGGGCAAATACGGCAAGTTGCTCTCCGAGGAGGGCGGCGTGCGCAAGCTGACGGGTATGTACCGCAACTGGTTCCTCGATTACGCTTCGTATGTCATCCTGGAGCGAGCCGTTCCGCACGTGCAGGACGGACTCAAGCCGGTGCAGCGGCGTATTCTGCACGCCATGAAAGCCGTCGATGACGGTCGTTACAACAAGGTGGCCAATATCGTGGGCCAGACCATGCAGTATCACCCGCACGGCGACGCTTCGATCAAGGATGCGCTGGTGCAGTTGGGACAGAAGGACCTGCTGATCGACTGTCAGGGCAACTGGGGCAACATCCTCACGGGCGACGAAGCAGCTGCGGGCCGTTACATCGAAGCCCGCCTGTCGAAATTCGCCCTCGACGTGGTTTTCAACAAGAAGACGACCGAGTGGATGCGCTCCTACGACGGCCGTAACGAGGAGCCGGGGACGCTTCCCGTGAAATTCCCGCTGCTGCTGGCGCAGGGTGCCGACGGTATCGCGGTCGGTCTGGCGTCGAAGATTCTGCCGCACAACTTCATCGAGCTGATCAATGCGGCGATCGCGCATTTGCAGGGGAGGGATTTCGTGCTGTACCCCGATTTCCCGACGGCCGGCATGATCGACGTGAGCCGTTACAACGACGGACTGCGGGGCGGTACGGTCAAGGTGCGTGCCCGCATTTCGAAGATCGACAAGCGGACGCTGGCCATCACCGAGATTCCCTACCCCACGACCACCGAGTCTATCAAGGATTCGATCGTCAAGGCCAACGAGAAGGGAAAGATCAAGATCCGCAAGGTGGACGACAATACGGCCGAGAAGGTCGAAATCATCGTGCAGGTCGCGCCCGACGAGTCGTCGGACAAGACCATCGACGCGCTCTACGCTTTTACGGACTGCGAAGTGTCGATCGCCCCGAATGCCTGCGTGATCTGCGATGACAAACCCCATTTCCTGGGGGTGAGCGAGATCCTGCGCCGTTCGGCGGAGCATACCCGCGAGCTGCTGAAAATGGAGCTTGAAATCCGCCTGAACGAACTCAACGAAGCATGGCATGCGGCTTCTCTGGAGCGGATTTTCATCGTTAATAAATTGTATCAGCTCATCGAGGGCTGCAAAACCCGCGAGGAGGCTTACGCAGCCGTCGGCAAGGGGCTGGAACCGTTTACCAAGGTGCTGCGCCGTGCGGTCACGACCGAGGACATCCAGCGTCTGACGGAGCTGAAGTTCATCCGTATTTCGCGTTACGACAGCGACAAGGCCGACAACGAGATCCGGCAGATCGAGGAGGATATCGCCCAGACGCAGCACCATCTGGCGCATCTGACCGACTATACGATTGCTTATTACGAACGTATCCGCGACAAATACGGCAAGGGCCGCGAGCGGCGTACCGAGTTGCGCGAGTTCGACTCGATCGAAGCGACGAAGGTCGCTGTCACCAATGCCAAACTGTACGTCGATCGTGTGGAGGGCTTCTTCGGAATCGGCAAGTCGATGAAGGATTCCGAGTTCGTGTGCGACTGTTCGGACATCGACGACGTGATCGTGTTCACCAAAGACGGCCGCTATGTGATTACGAAGGTGAGCGACAAAGCCTTTTTCGACAAGAATATCTATTATATCGGGGTGTTCAAGCGCAACGACGAGCGGACGATCTATAACGTCCTCTACCGCGACGGCAAGAACGGCCCGATCCTGATGAAGCGCTGCGCCATCAAGGGTATCACGCGCGACAAGGAGTACAACATCACCAAAGGCGATCCGAAGAGTGAAATCCTCTATATGTCTGTCAATCCGAACGGTGAGGCCGAAGTGTTGAAGATTTACTTCAAGCCGCGTCCGCGTTTGAAGAAGGTGATCGTCGATCTCGATTTCTCGACCGTGGCGATCAAGGGGCGGCAGAGCCAGGGCAACCTTTTCTCGCGTTACGGCATCCATAAGATCGTCCTCAAGGAGCGGGGTACTTCGACCCTCGGAGGACAGCAGATCTGGTACGACGAAGACGTGCACCGGCTCAATACGGACGGCCGGGGCGTATTGCTCGGCGAGTTCCAGGGGGATGACAAACTCATTGTCCGCACGGCCAAGAACGTCTATTACACGACGAATTTCGACATTACGCAGCACTTTCCCGACGATACGGTTCACGTGTCGAAATATTCGCCCGACACGGTCTATGCGGTGGCCTATTTCGACCGCTCGCAGAATTACTACTATCTGAAGCGCTTTACGGCCGAGCAGGGTGAAAAGATGCAGTCGTTCCTGGACGAAGATGCCGATCTGGTGGCCGTGACGTCCTGCCCGGGGGCTGTGCTGGTGCTGACCTTCCAGGGGGCACAGGCTTCGCGTCCGGCGGAGGAGATCGACGTGGACGGTTTCGTCGGCGTGAAGAGCCACCGGGCCAAGGGCAAGCGCCTTACGACCTACGACGTGGCGACGCTCGCTTTCGTGGAGCCGGAGCCGTCCGGGGAGGATGCTCCGAATGGTTCGGAGGGGGATTTCGACCTGCCCGAAACGATGACCGTCGAGGGTACGGACGCCGAGTTCGAAATCGAACGTCCGAAAGGCGACACGGAGGAGGTGATCGTCGATACCGAGCAGTTGAATTTATTTTAGGAGTTAGGATATGATCGTTTTTCTGGTCGGATACATGGGGTGCGGAAAAACCACCATCGGCCGTCGGCTCGCCCGGCGGTTGGGTTACGACTTCGCCGATACCGACGACCGGATCGAGAAACAGGAGGGTGCCGACGTGTGCGACATCTTCCATTATGCCGGTGAGGAGTATTTCCGCAAGGCGGAGCGCGGGATGCTCGAACAGCTGATCGCTTCGGGCGACGACCTGGTGGTTTCCACGGGCGGCGGGCTTCCCGTCTGGGCGGACAACATGGTCCGTATGAACGGAGCCGGTCTGACGGTCTATATCCGCCGTTCGGCAGAGCAGATCGCAGCGCGTTTGAGTCCTCACGGACGTTGGAAGCGCCCCAAGTTGAGGGGACTCGACGACCGGGAGCTGGTCGAATTCATGTCGCGCAACATGGCCGAGCGGGAGCCGTTTTACGGCCAGGCTGCGCTGACGATCGACGGCGGCGCGATGAGCGACGACGAAATCCTCGAATTTATCACTGAAAAACTGAAGGAACGAAATGGATAACCGGCCTGTCGGCGTATATGATTCGGGGTTGGGCGGCCTGACGGTCTGGCGCGAAATCCGCCGCCAGTTGCCGGAGGAGTCGCTCGTCTATCTGGGCGACGGTAAGAATTGTCCCTATGGTGCGCGTCCGGCCGATGAGATCTGCCGTCTGGCGGACGAGGCGGTCGGACGGCTGGTCGGTGCCGGTTGCAAAATGGTCGTCGTCGCCTGCAATACGGCTACGGCTGCGGCCATCGATTTTCTGCGCCGCAAATACCGGCAGATGCCTATCGTGGGGATGGAACCCGCCGTGAAGCCCGCCTGCCTGAATACCCGCAGCGGGGTGGTAGGTGTGCTGGCTACGGCCCGGAGTCTGGACGGCGATCTGTTCCGCCGCACGGCGGCCCGTTACGGGGAGAATATCCGGGTGCTGACCGCCGTAGGCGAAGGGTTCGTCGAACTGGTCGAGGAAGACCGCGAACAGTCGCCCGAAGCCGTTGAGACTGTGCGCCGCGTGCTGGAGCCGATGATCCGCGAGGGTGCCGACCAGATCGTGCTGGGTTGTACGCACTATCCGTTCCTGCTCCCGGTTTTCCGGCAGGTGATCGGTGAACGCGGGGTTGCCGTGGTCGATCCTTCGCCTGCCGTAGGACGCAGGGTGGGGCAGTTGCTCGACCAGTATGACCTGCGGGCCGAAAAAGGCGCCACCGCGAATTACGGATTTCTTACCTTTGCGGATGAAGCGTACCGGTCGCGGCTGGAATGCAAGGCTTTCGGTTAGCGGCTCCGCACCGGCTGCGGTCCGAAAACGGAATCGGGGGGGGCGGCCCTTTCGAAACCGATCCTGCATTTGAACTTTCCGAAAAAAATCCCTACCTTCGCTCGATAAATATACGATATGGCTACCAAGAAAAACAGTTCGGCAAAAAGCCCGCAGGCTACCTCCCGTTCCAACCGTGACAGCATGCGTTGGATACTGGGCTTGCTGCTGCTTTTCGCGGGGCTTTTCCTGACGGCTTCGGTGCTGTTTTACTATTTCGACTGGCGGGCCGACATGAGCCTTGTGTCCGGTGTCGAACAGGAGGATCCCCGCCTGGCAGACCTGTCGGATGCGATCGAGAATCCCTGCGGTTACGCCGGGGCTTGGTTGGCCGAGCGTCTGGTGGGGCGTTCGTTCGGCCTGTTCGGTATCATTTTGCCCCTGATCGTCACGATGGTCGGAGTGCGGATCATCCGCCAGCGTCCGCTGCTTTTCAACCATTCGGTGCTCGGAGCTTTGTTGATTCTGATTCTGGGTTCCCTTACGTTGGGCTTCGCCTTCGGCGAGAAGTGGGCCGTTTTCGGCAGCGGGTGGGGCGGTGCCTTCGGGGTCGAGGTCGCCCGGAGGCTGACGAGCGTGATCGGCGTGCTGGGAAATATCATCCTGTTGCTGGGCGCCTGGATTCTGACGGGCGTGTTCATCAACCGCAACTTCATCAATACGGTCAATACGGCAGGCAATGCAATGGTGGACAAGGGCGGCAAGATCGTCGATCTGGTCAAACAGTCGGTCGTGAATGTCGCCGACCATCGTTCGAAATCCGGGGAGGAGAAGACCGATCCCGAGCCTGAACCCGATTCTAAACCCGAATCCGAACGGCCCCAGCCCGAACCCGTGCCTGCTCCCGTCGATGCGTCGGCCCGCACTTCCGCTGCGGATGGAGCGGCCGAGGTGACGATTCAGCGGCCTGCGCCGGTTGCGGCTCCCGTTCCCGATGAGCCGGACGAGAGTCCCTTCCTCGAAATTCCCCTTACGGAAGAGGTTCCTGCAACGGTTGCCGAGCCGGCTCCGTCCCGTTCTGCCGGACCCCGTATCGTGGGGGGCGACGATGTATTTACCGAGGTCGATCTTTCGGGAGGCGAAGCCGACGCTGCCTTTACCGCACCCCGGGAACCCGAGCAACCGCAGTATGCGTCGGAGCCCGCGCCGGTCGTGGACGGAATTACGGAATATACGCTTACGGCGGAGCCGGAAATTCCGGCCGAAGGCGTCGTGGTGACCGTTGAAGCACGCGAGGCCAAGGTCGTGGACGAGAAAAGCATCGAGAGCAGTCTCTACGACCCGTTGAAGGATCTGAACAACTACCAGCGTCCGCCCGTGACGCTGCTCGAGGATTATACGTCCGATTCGCAGGTGAGCGACGAGGAGATTTACGAGAACAAGTCCAAGATCGAACAGACGCTCAAGGATTTCGGGATTCCGATCCAGCGGATCAAAGCTACGGTGGGACCTACGGTGACGCTCTATGAGATCGTGCAGGCCCAGGGCGTCAAGATCTCCAAGATACAGGGATTGGAGAACGATATCGCCCAGAGCCTCAAGGCGCTCGGTATCCGCATCATCGCTCCGATTCCGGGCAAGGGTACCATCGGTATTGAGGTGCCGAACCGCGACAAGCAGGTCGTGTCGATGTATTCGGCCGTGCGTTCGCTGCGGTTCCAGGAGTCGAAGGCCGAACTTCCGGTGGTGATCGGTCGCACGATCCAGAACGAGAACTATGTCTTCGACCTGGCGAAGATGCCTCACCTGCTCGTGGCCGGTGCTACGGGGCAGGGTAAGTCGGTCGGTTTGAATGCCATCATCACCTCGCTGCTTTACAAGAAACACCCCTCGCAGCTCAAGTTCGTGATGATCGATCCCAAGATGGTCGAGTTCTCGCTCTATTCCAAGATCGAGAAGCACTTCCTGGCCAAGATGGAGTCCGAGGACGAAGCGATCGTCACCGACCCCCGCAAGGCGGTCTATACGCTCAACTCCCTCTGTACGGAGATGGACAACCGGCTGGAACTTTGCAAGATGGCGGGAGCCCGCAACATCGCCGAATACAACGATAAATTCACGGCGCGGCGGCTCAATCCCGAAAAGGGACACCGCTACCTGCCCTATATCGTAGTTGTGGTCGATGAGTTCGCCGACCTGATTATGACGGCCCGCGAGGTCGAAGGTCCCGTGATGCGTCTGGCGCAGAAAGCCCGTGCCATCGGTATTCACCTGATTATCGCCACGCAGCGCCCCGACGTGAAGGTCATCACGGGCGGTATCAAGGCCAATTTCCCGGCCCGTATCGCCTTCCGCGTGATGCAGATGATCGACTCGCGCACGATCATCGATCAGCCGGGCGCCAACCAGCTTATCGGCCGGGGCGACATGCTCTTCTCGAAGGACGGGGAGCTGATCCGTATCCAGTGTGCGCTGGTCGAAACCCGCGAAGTGGAGCGGATCGTGGATTTCATCGGCCGCCAACAGGGATATTCCGAAGCCTACCGGCTGCCCGATTACGTGCCGGAATCGAGTGGCGGAGAATCCTCGTCGCTGGGCAGCGAGAGCGGGGCTCCGGTGCGCTACGACACGCTGTTCGCCGACATTGCCCGTGCAGCCGTGTCGCAGGGACAGATTTCGACCTCTTCGATTCAGCGCAATTACGAGGTGGGCTTCAACCGTGCCGGTCGGATCATGATGCAGCTCGAGCGGGCCGGCATCGTCGGCCGTCAGGAGGGAGCCAAGCCGCGCGATATTCTCTTCCACGACCTGCCTTCGCTGGAGGCCCGCCTGCAGGAGTTGGGAGTATTTTGATGCGATGATCGCTCCGGACGAGGCTTGAATGTGTTTGGGTATTATGAAATAGGGATTGCCGTTGTCTTGTCGTACGAAAGCGGGGTGCGGAACACTCTTCGGATTGGTAATTCGGAATAAAAACGAGGGAGAAAACGATGAATTGGATCGTATTGTTTATCGCGGGAGTTTTCGAGGTGGCCATGACTTTCTGTTTAGGGAAGACCAAGGGGGCCCAGGGTACGGAGCTTTATCTTTGGATCGGAGGGTTCGTCCTGGCGACAGTGTTGAGTATGGGTTTGCTGGCCAAAGCCGTGCAGACGCTCCCGATCGGTACCGCGTACGCTATTTGGACCGGCGTGGGAGCTCTCGGTACGGTGTTGCTGGGGATTTTCGTCTTCGGCGAATCGGCGGGTTTCGCCCGGATTTTTTTTATCGTTACCTTGTTCGGTTCTATCGTCGGACTAAAATTGGTTTCGCATTGAATATATTGAATAAGGATGGTCGAAACATTCGTGATGTCGATTGTCGTTTTTCGGATTTTTGAATTCGACCGTTGTCGGAGCGGTTTCGGAGTACATTTGCAGATTCGGCCGATGTATTCGGGCGAAAATCGACGGAATGACGACGGTTCGGTCTATCGGAGTATAATCGGAAAAAATATCTTATGAAACGATCTGTTTTGTTGTTGGCGGCACTGTTTGCCGTGTTCTCTGTCCAGGCCGATAACCGGCCGCAGGCCGTGTTGAAGCAACTGACCGCTGCGCTCGGAGCGCTGGAGGGGTACAGCGTAGTCTTCGAGGTGCATACCGACGGGGATGTCGTGCCGGGCTATTATGAGGTGAGCGGCGACAACTACTATATGCATGTCAATGGGCAGGAGGTTTACGGCGATGCGGAGTTCCGTTACGAAATCGACCCCGATCGTAAAGAGGTGGTTATCGACCGTGTGGATCTCACGTCCCATAATCTGCTCAATAATCCCACCCGGGCGTTCGATTTCATCGACGGCGAATATGCCGCCTCGCTTTTGAGCGAGAAGGGAAGCACGGCCGTAATCCGGCTTACTCCGCTGCGTATCCAGTCGGCCGTCGGGCAGATCGACGTCGAAGTGGACACGGCCCGTTCGCTGCCGACGGCAGTGATCTACGAAATCGACGGCGACCGGGTTCGGATCGACATCCGTTCCGTCACCGTTCACGAGGCGTCGCCCCGCACTTTCGATGCGGAGAATTACGCCGGGTACGAGTGGATCGATTTCCGGTAGTGTATTTTTCCCGATCGTGCTGGCGGTCGTAAATAGGGCGTGATGTATAAAATTTGTCCGAACGGCTTTGAAATTCCCCGACACTTTGCCGGGGGATTTTTTTGATGTTGTCAAAACGGCTGAAAAGGGCTGAAAATGGTGTGTGCGGTGAAAAAACTTGCGGAAACGGGTGATTTTATTGGGTCCAAAGTTGCTTATTCGACGAATAAATGCTATTTTTGTGTGTTTATAGAATGTATTTTCGGATGTTTTCGATAAGCGGGAACCGACGAATAGACTCGTCGGACCGAGCGAAGAGAACAAAGAACGTAAGTCCGCTGTTTTCGATCGGGCGAAGAAGTAGTCCGAATGTAGAAAATAAGGGGTAAAGTTCGATGTTTTCGACCGGCGAAGGGCGGCGCGGGATGCGTTCGGGCCATGCCGGGCAGAGAAAACGAAGAGAGAAACTCAAAGAATAACATGCTGACAGAAGAAGAAAAGAATGCCGGATTGGAGGGAAAAATCATTCCCATCAATATCGAAGAGCAGATGAAGTCCGCTTACATCGACTATTCGATGTCCGTTATCGTATCGCGTGCGCTGCCGGACGTGCGGGACGGTTTGAAGCCCGTACACCGTCGTATTCTTTACGATATGAGTGCGGAACTGAACCTCTACTCCGACAAACCCACGCGTAAATCCGCCCGTATCGTCGGCGACGTGCTGGGTAAGTTCCACCCGCACGGCGACAGTTCGGTCTATGAAGCGATGGTGCGTATGGCCCAGGATTGGTCGATGCGCTACCCGCTGGTGGACGGTCAGGGTAACTTCGGTTCGATGGACGGCGATTCGCCTGCGGCGATGCGTTATACCGAGGCCCGCATGCAGAAGATCACCGATGAGGTGATGGCCGATATCGACAAGGATACGATCGATTGGACGCTCAACTTCGACGATACGATCCCCGAACCTACGGTGCTTCCGACGAAGATCCCCTTGTTGCTGGTGAACGGCGCGAGCGGTATCGCCGTCGGTATGGCGACCAATATGGCGCCGCACAATCTGGGCGAGGTGATCGATGCCTGCTGTGCTTTCGTGGACAATCCGGAGATAGCATGTGAGGAACTGCTCAAGTACGTCAAGGGCCCCGATTTCCCGACCGGAGGAATTATTTACGGCTACGAAGGGGTTCGGGAAGCGTTGCTGACAGGCCGGGGCCGTGTGGTCATGCGTGCCCGCACGGAGATCGAGCATACGGCCAGCGGCCGCGAGTGCATCGTCATCACCGAAATTCCCTATATGGTCAACAAGGCGGAGATGATCAAGAAGATCGCCGACCTTATCAACGAAAAGAAGATCGAGGGCATTTCCTATATCAACGACGAGTCCGACCGGAACGGCATGCGTATCATCGTCATCCTGAAACACGATGCCGTGGCGAGCGTGGTGCTCAATACGCTGTATAAGAATACGCCGCTGCAAACCTCGTTCGCGGTGAACAACATCGCGCTGGTGAACGGTCGTCCGATGATGCTCAATCTGCTGGATCTGGTGCAGCATTTCGTCGAGCACCGCCACGACGTGATCGTGCGGCGCACGCGCTTCGATTTGGCCAAGGCCGAGAAGAGGCTGCATATCGTGTTGGGTCTGCTCATCGCGCAGGACAACATCGACGAGATCATCCACATCATCCGGGCAGCCAAGAACCCCGACTTGGCCAAGCAGGCCATGATGGAGCGCTTCAGCTTGAGCGACGCACAGGCTTCGGCCATTATCGAGATGCGTCTACGCGCTCTGACGGGACTCGAACACGACAAGCTGGTTGCCGAGCGCAACGAGCTGGAGGCGCAGATCGCTTATTTCAACGATGTGCTGGGCAGCCGCGAATTGCAGATGAAGATCGTTAAGGACGAATTGTTGGAGGTGAAGGCCAAATACGGCGACGAACGGCGCTCGGAGATCGTTTACGCTTCCGAAGAGTTCAACCCGGAGGATTTCTACGCCGACGACGAGATGGTCATCACCATTTCGCACCTGGGCTATATCAAACGTACGCCGCTGGCCGAATACCGTACCCAGAACCGGGGCGGCGTCGGCGCCAAGGGCAGCGCGACGCGCGACGAGGATTTCATCGAGCATATCTATATGGCCACGATGCACAATACGATGCTCTTCTTCACGGAGAAAGGCCGTTGCTATTGGCTCAAGGTTTACGAGATTCCCGAAGGGACGCGCTCCTCGAAAGGACGGGCGATTCAGAACGTCATCCAGATCGAGCCGGACGACAAGGTGCGTGCCTATATCAACGTGAAGCGTCTGGACGATGCGGAATACGTGAACAACAACTATATCATCATGTGTACCAAGGACGGCACGATCAAGAAGACCAAACTGGAAGCGTACTCGCGTCCCCGTCAGAACGGCGTCAATGCCATCGTGATCCGCGAGGGCGACCAGTTGATCGAGGCCAAACTCACCAGCGGCAGCGCCGAGGTAATGATCGCGGCCCGGGAAGGCAAGGCGATCCGCTTCAACGAGAACACGGTGCGTCCGATCGGACGTGTCGGGGCCGGTGTGCGCGGTATTTCGCTCGACGAAGGCGACGAGGTGGTCGGCATGATCTGCATCGAACCCAATAGCTCGCAGGACGTGCTGGTACTCAGCGAGAACGGTTACGGCAAGCGTACCGATCTGGACGAATACCGCATTACCAACCGCGGCGGCAAGGGTGTGAAGACGATCAACATTACGGAAAAAACCGGCAAGCTGATTTCGATCCAGGCTGTGACCGACGAGAACGACCTGATGATTATTAACCGTTCGGGGCTGACGATCCGTACGGCGGTAGATCAGATCCGTGTGGCGGGACGTGCTACGCAGGGCGTGCGTATCATCAACCTGCGTGAGGGAGATGCCATCGCTTCGGTAATTGCCGTTCCCGCCAACGAAGAGGAGGAGCCGGCGGTCCTCGATGGGGCGGGCGCTCCGGAATCCGAGTCCGAAGAGAACGTTAGTAAAGAACAATAGAAGATAATACCTATAAATTAAAAACCCCGTTCATTATGAAAAAACTTATTTTGGCCCTGGCCGCCGTTGCCTTGTTGGGAACTGCTGCCCAGGCACAGAAAATCAACAAGGAGGCCTTGTTGCAGAAGATCGAAAAGAACGAAACGGCGAGTGCCGATGCGAAGAAGGGAGCGAAAGCCGCTACCTGGCTCAATTTGGGTAAGAGCTATGTCGAGGCCATACTCGCTCCTACCAAAGACCTCTATGTCGGAGAACTCGGCCTGCAGCTGGATATGACATTCGGCAGCCCGAAGTCGATCGACGAAGTGACGATCAACGGGATGTCGGTGGCCGCACAGAATTACGATTATTTGACCGTTTATGTTTCCAATGGACAGGTCATCGGCTGGAAGGAGATAGAACCTGTAAAGGAAGGTGCTATCGATAAGGCGATCGCTGCTTTGAACAAGGCTTACGAACTCGATTCCAAGCAGGGTCCGAAAGTCAAGGAGCAGCTTATGGCGATCAGCAACTACTGTTCGCAATTGGGCGATGCTTGCAATAATATCGGTGAATACAAACTCGGTTCGGAGGCTTTCGAAACCGCTTTCCGCGCGGAGATGAGTCCGGCTTGCGGTACTCCCGACGCTTCGCGCCTTTACTATGCGGGCTATCTGGCCGCTGCTGCCGGCGAGAAGGACGCTGCTGAATATGCTCGCGGCGTGGAATTGCTGAATAAGGCGCTTGAAATGGGATATACGGATGACAACGGTATGATCTATTACTACCTGTTCCATAACTATTATGGCCAGCGTGAGGCGGACCGTGCCAATGTCCTGAAAGCCAAAGACGCCCTGATGACCGGTATTACTAAATTCCCGAAGAATCAGGATATTCTCAAGAGTTTGATTATGTTGTATTCGATGGAAGAGGGATTGGGCGATTCGTCGGAGCTGGTTCCGATGCTCGACGATGCGATTGCCGGTGATCCCCAGAACATCGAACTGTGGTTCAGCCGTGCCCAGATCTTCGTTTCGTTGGAGGATTACGATGAGGCGATTGCCTCCCTGGAGAAGGCGATCGAACTGAATCCTCAGTCTTACGAAGCGCAGTTCTTTACGGGTTACTACATCATTATGAAGGCCGATGCACTGAATCAGGAGGCCAATGAGAAAGAATATACCAATGAGGGCGAGTATGAAGCTGACCAGAAGGAGATTCTTTCGATCTATTCGCAGGCTGTTCCCTATCTGGAAGTTGCCCATGAGATTATGCCGCAGAATCCCGATCCCGTACAGCTGCTCAAGACTCTTTGCTATCGTCTGCGCGACGAACCCGGCATGATGGAGAAATACGAGAAATACAACGAGCTTTACAAACAGATGTAATTCGAACGTTGGTTTCCAAATAAAGCCCGGAGCAAGACGCTCCGGGCTTTTTGTTTTTTAACCGATCACTTTGTTTACAGACACGTTTGTTCCCTGTACCGAAATGGCGGCAGCGGTGCGAAGAGGAAAGTTCCGTATAATCTTTTCGTTACTGTTGAAAAATTTATTGCAGTACGGTGTATGCAGTAGTTGAAGAGAAAGGGATCTGCCGGATGAAGAACCCCGGTTATTTGGATCGGCGGAGAGGAAGGGCCGTCCTTTGCAGGGCGAAGATACGTCGGGAAATTTATGCCGCAGCTTTTCGATAGATGAGCCGCAGGCGCCGGGTCATCAGAAGTTGCAGCGTGCCGCGCAGGAACATATAGAGCGTGAAGGCCAGCCAAAGAGCGTTGTTCCCGATGACGGGATAGAGCGAGTAGAAGATACCGAAATAGGCGACGGTCGAGAGCAGCATCGAATTGCGCATCACTTTGGTTTCGGTCGCACCCACCATGATACCGTCCATGATGAAGGGCATGGCGCTGGCCAGCGGGATGAGGATGATCCAGACGATGTAATTACCCGCCGTCGAAACGACCTGTGCTGCGTCCGGAGTTCCGGCCTTGATGAAAATGCCCAACAGGTCGCGCCACCAGATGAGGTATATGCCGACGAACAGCACCGAGATCAGTGTGCCCCAGCCCAGACAACGTCCCAGGCAGCGACGCAGCGATTGTTCGTCCCGGGCTCCGATGAAGCGTCCCGTGAGGGCTTCGGCGGCATAGGCGAAGCCGTCGTTCATGTAGGAGAAAAGGGTGAATATCTGGAGCAGAAGCGTATTGACCGTCAGCAGGATCGGGTCCTCCATACGGGCCGATGCCGCCGTGAAGAAGGTATATACGGCTACGATACAGAGCGTACGGACGATGATGTCGCGGTTGATGAGGAAAAATTTCCGCACCGGTTCCCAGTCCACCACTTCACGCCACGTAAACCGTGTGAGAATTTTGCGGTATCGCAGGATAAGCAGCAGGACAGCCAGCAGAACTCCCGTATTTTGGGCCACGACCGAGCCGTAGGCGATGCCCGTGATGCCCATGCCGTGTCCGAATACGAGCCACAGGCTCGTGGAAACGTGTACGATATTCACCGTGACGGCGATACACATCGGGATCACGGCATTCTGCATGCCTGTGTACCAGCCGTTGAATCCGAAGAGCATGATACCGGCGGGTACCGCCCAGATGCGGGCGTAGAAATAGTCGTGTACGATTTCGTTGCCGTTCATGGCCCATAGTGCCAGTCGCCCCAGAGGGTTTTGGAAGCAAATAACCAGCAGGCCGAGGATCGCTGCGACCAGGATGCCCCGGACGAGCATGTTGGTGCATTCGTGGAAATTTCCTGCACCGAAAGCCTGCGCCGTGAGTCCGCTGGTACCCATGCGCACGAAGCTGCAGTTCCAGTAGATGAAGTTGAAGATGGATACGCCGATGGCGAGTGCCCCGATCGTCGCTGCGGAGTTGTCCAGGTGTCCTGCGACGGCGGAACTCACGATACCCATAAGGGGGACCGTGATGTTGGAGATGATGTTCGGAGCGGCTAATCGGAGGATTTCTCGGTTCATGTCCTGGGTTTTGATGCGCAAATATACGGCTTTTACGGGTAAGGGGAAATATTTTGGCACGGTATTTCGATCGGATTTCCGCAGGGATAATCCTCTTTTTCCGGAAAATAGCGGCTGTCGGTGCCGTTATCCCGAAAATTCGATTACCTTTGCTGCCTGCACCGGTATTTTC
>ENA-ORUV01000886-ORUV01000886.1-human-gut-metagenome-genome-assembly--contig:-NODE-886-length-16366-cov-24.2526_pt1 | contig 16366 bp, 10 predicted proteins | sample MGYA00242089_ERZ509229 | MGnify/ENA primary metagenome ERZ509229 (study PRJEB26280, sample SAMEA2338805) | human gut metagenome | biome: human gut; feature: human-associated habitat; material: faeces...
ATGGTTATGCTAAATATTGCTAACCATATTCATTTTTCTTATTATAGTTCATATCTATTATTTACTCAACTTTCCTCATCATACAACCGGGAATATCCGCTGACCCGCCTTTTCTTCAGATTGGTAAAAGTTCCCTCTATCTTGTTGTTCGTATTTGGCATGCCTTCACAACTTTCTTGTTGAAACGTAAAGAAGTATGGCATATAGAAATCCAAACTGTGCATCGCAGAACGCAAGCGCTTGTGAGTATAGCTTTTTTTCCCACATTTCAGCAGAGAGCGCTTTGCATGCGTGTCTTTCCATTTTTCTTTCCACTGGGCATAGTTGGTCTTGAAGTCCCTTTCAGAGGAAAAAGTCAACGTGTCCAATAGGTCCTTAAGTTCTCGCGCTGCCTTAAGCCTTGGATTCTGTGTGAGATAACGTCTAATTATCTGCTTCATGTGAAACTGGCACATTTGTATCTGATAGTCAGAGAAGAGGGTAAAGAGGCTTTTCTTGCCGTCTATGATAATACCAAAGATCGTATAGCCACGTTCCTCTATGCTCCTTATCGCTTTCTCATAGTCGCTTGCCGTTTCATTCTCGATAAAGGCAAGATAGAGGGGAAAGCCACTATGCTCGTCTAATGCTAGCAAAGTTGAAAACATTGATTTGGCATCTGAAAACTTTCAACCTTTGAAATCATCTGTGTTTATAGGCGATGAGAGGCTATGTCATCCTGCATTTTGACCTATAGGTCTAAAACTTTTTCAAACAAAAATATCCCCCAATATTGCTGTCCAGTAAAATGACTATCTTTGCTCATGGTTCTATTTTTATTTAGCAAAAACAAAGAAAGGCAAAAGGGCTGATACCTCGTGAGAAGTGTCAGCCCTAAATTATTTTGTTTGAAAAAGTTTTACTGGACAGCAATAAATTTTGAAAACCTACTTATTGTTACACAAAAAGCGCCGCACAGCGTTCACTCCTTTAAGCACAGAGTGTTCGTTGTGTGGCGCTTGCCGTAATGTTATGCTACGGGGTGTAGCTCATCAGCTGATGAGGGGGTTAGTCTTTGTTAGCTGTACCCCAAAGGTCGTTGTCCCAAATTTTGTCGTTTGAGAGTACTTTATTTTCGTTAGTTACCGTTTCGTCCGAAGAGTAATTAATGCTCTTAGGATCACTTGCGGCCATCATGCCTTCAGCAACCAAGTTAAAGCAAACGGCTGAAGGGGCAATATATGTCTTTTTCATTTTCGTAATTCGTTTTTTGTTTTTTGAAAAAATAAATGGGTTGATTACTTAATGAACACCTTTTTGCCAGTGTTAGTAACAAAGATGCCGTTAGCAGGATAAAGTACGCGACGGCCGTTCAAGTCGTAGTATTCAACAGCATTGTTGCTATCAGCGTTTACGCCATTAATGCCTGTAACCTCGCCAAAGCCAAAGTTGAGGGCTTGCGCACTAGTCTCGGCAGCAGGAAGTGCTGAAGCCAAAACATAAGCCTTGTTAGCAGGAACTGTAGTGAGTTCGCTCTTGAGGAAGGCTGCTTGGTTCTCTGAGTTGAGCGCCAAAACGTAAGTGGCGTTAGCAGCAAAGCCTGTGCGCTTAGCTGTTGCGCCTTGGAGCTTGTTCGCGCCAGTGTAAGTAGCTGCTTCGTTTGTGATTTCGAGGTTCACTTGCTTTTCACCTTCGTGGTAAAGGATGGCACCGATGTTAGCTGCGATAATGCCGTCAGTGATTTCGCTGAGTTCGAGCACACCATTGTTAACAGCTGAAACGGCGTAAGCCTTCACTCCGCTCTCAGCAGGCACTTTCACTGCAAAAGGATAAGCTACTGTAGCATAGTTAGCAGCGCTAATGCTTACAGGCACGGTAGTTACTTTAATGAATTGCCAGTAGTTACCATTGTCGCCGTCGTGGTTGTCATAATTAGCAATGGTGTTACCACCAGCACCAGCAAACGCATTCATGGTGTGACCTTCGTTAACCAACTGAAGCATGGTTTTGCTATCGTTAGTAACATTATTTGCTAAAGCTGCAGTTGTTGCCTTTAGGGTATATTCACCAGCATGCTTATTGTCAATAGGCATTTCAAGGGCAACACCATCTGATTTGTAACTACCCAAGCAGCAATCCGTGTTGGCATTTCTCAGTTTGAAAGTACCGTTGTTGTTGTCAACAAACTGCCAAAGTTGCGAAGCGTAGTTTCCAGTAGCAGGAACACGATGTATGACACGGTCTAAACCATCGTTGGCGTTGTATGAAGTTGAGAGTTTGCCGTCAGTACCTACAAAGATGTTTTCTGAGCTAACGTATGCATTTTGATTATCATTAGCAGCCACATTCTTTATACGATAGTAAGCTGTGGGGTCAGCATTATACGATTTAGCATAAGCTGCGTTCAAAGCATCAACAGTAGTAGCAGACTTTACGGCTGCCTTTGCAGCTTCAATTGAAGCAGCTGTATTGATAGTAAGCTTACCTGCTACTTCTTCATTAGCGGTAAGGGCAGTGAGGGTGGTGGTTGCAGCTGATTTACCTACAGAAACATAAGCTTCAAGGTTGGCATCGTGAATGGCGAAACCTGAACCACCATCATTTTGGGCATCTTCACCCCAACTAACATTAGGAGTCCAAGTTCCAAGATTTCCCTGTTTATGGTCGCCTAAATAGATCTTTCCGTCATACTGCAAGCTGAAACTAGCACCCTCAGCAGATGTTGTTTGCACATAGAAGACAGTACCCGTAGCATCCAAATATGCTTGATTGCTGCCACCATCAACTTTAACATAAGTGCCAGTAAACTTGTTCATGAGCTTTACACCAAAGCCACTTTCAACAAAGGCCCAAACACCTCCATTGAAACGCTCGAAGGTGGTTACATTGGCTGCTTCGAATTTGCTTTCACCAGCATTATTACCAGTTTTGATGTTATTATTGTCTTGGCGAATCAAATAGTTACCTGCACCTGCATTATTTGCATTACGCAATGACAGTGTGTACCAAGTTTTGCTTTCGGCAGTTGAGAAGGTGAAAGGAGCAGTACTCTTGGTATAAACAACATTGAACTCTTTGTTGGTGTCAGAGAGAACAAGGTTGTCAGTAGGCTCACTTTTTAAAGCAAAATAGTTAGAAACGTTTGGCTTTGTTATTGTAACAGTTTCGCCCTTTACACCTTTATTTGTAGTAGAAAAGACAGTATTGTCACCCACCTTGTAATTGATAGTGTAAGTAGCGATTTTTGTTTCATCTAAGTTCTCTACTTTATAAAAGGCAAACTGAACAACAGAACCGTCATCTTTTGCCTCTCCACCTGCCCAATACGAAAGGTTAGGCTCATCAGTTTCATTACAATGTACATAGCGAGTATTCGTAAAGTTGGTTTCGTACAAAAGTACACCACCCTCTAAGCTATTCGTGTAAGCTGTGAAGGTGCTAAACTGATACTTTGCAGCATTTGCCTCAGCTGTAGATTGAGCAAAATTACCACCGTTGTCGTTATGAGCAGGCATATAGGCAGCAGTACTAACATTCTGAAGGGTAAAAGTTCCGTCTGTAGTGTTTTTAGTTAGCTTCCAAACATACTCCAGATTCATTCCAACAGCAGTAAGTGGAACATTAGCCTCAAGCTTTTGACGGAAAGGACGGTCACTACGATTGGGATTGTGATAAATGTAACCATTTTTCCCCTTACAACGGGTTTTCAACACATAGTAACCGTCAGTCAGATTATCTGCGGCTGTGTAGCTTGTGGCAACGGTGACGCCACCTTCTGCCGAAGCGGTGACAGCAAACATCCATGTGAAGAGTGCTGTCAAGAAGTAAGTAATTTTTTTCATTTGTGTATTTTTTAAAAAATAGTTCTCGGAATGATGGAGAATGGGGGCTGCAAAAGAGGAAAATAGACAGCAAGCACAGTAAAAAGCCAAGTTAGCACAGGGCAAGGACGCTGCAAGCCCAGCAAAACACTGCGCAATGCAAAGGGACGGTGTAGGTAGTTATACTACAAATGGCCTCACCTTGAAGGGCAACATCTACCATTGCTCGCGTTGAACGATCCGCAATTTGTAGCGCACCTTAAAGGTAGGGCTGCAATGTTTTAAACGCCATAAGCATTGGCTGTTAGGCTGTCGTGCTTCATCCCTCAATAATTTTGAGTTTTTCCTCTTTTAAGATTGTTGATTGGTCATCAAGAGGCTTTTCATTGCCTCAAAGTTCACCTTCCGCTCCCCCTCATTTTGAAGAGAAGTGGGTGGAAACCCTTTTTATTTAACGCGTGCCGAAAATAAGGTAGGTAGTAGGTAGGCTACGCGGTTTGTCCACAGGGGGTTTACATTCTGCTTGATTCCCAATCGTTTGTATGGTGCAAATGTAGGGGTTTTGATACAAGCGTGCAAGTTTTTTTCAAAAAAAATGTTGTTTTTTTTAGCATATTGTCTCTTGCCAACGCTTACGGAGTGGCAAAAAATGGCATAAATTGAGTGCGTAAGGGGTGGGCAAGGGACACGAGGGGGCTTAAGCTGCTGCCCCTAATTTGCGTGCTCTGCGACGTAGGTAGAGCCAGTTGGTGAAGTTATAAAAAATGATGGCTGTGACAAAACCGCCAAACACGTCGATTAAATATACAATGTCAAAGAACGCTTATGCAGGACAAGGATTAAAGATATTACTCTTTGGCGAGAAAAATATCTTATGGAAAACCTTGTTACCAAACGTATCAAAACACTCAAAACAGCCTAAAAAGTGGTCTCGTTTTTGATGCCAATTTTGAACACCCTACCTGAAAGGGCAGAAGCTTTATATCTATTTCCAACATTGAATGCTTTTGCCCTTACAGGGCGTAACAACACTATCCACGGGAAACCCAGGGCGTTGCCCTGGGCTATGCGCTTGTTGGGCTTTCAGCCCGTGCATTATCGGCTGCGGCTCAGCAATTCAAGCAAGCTTGATTGCTGAGGTTTGCGATAATTCAGCCCGTTTGGAACTAAATCCGAAACTTTAACTGCCTATCTTATGCAAAATAGCCCAAAGGACTGATTTCTGGTGAGAAGAATCAGCCCCTATTTATGTTGCTTGCAATGTTTTACTGGATAGCATTATTATCAAGCCTAAACGAAGGCTTTTCCGTCCCGTTTTGATAGTTCTTCCATCGTACACCGCTCGGTGGCAGCATTGCCACCGGGCGGTGGTAGCGCTGCCACTGGGCGGTGGCAATGCTGCCACTGGGCGGTGTACGATGGAAGGATGGGCATTTGTGAACAGCAGGATGCCTGTTTGCAAACGGCTAAAAGCTTATTTGCGAACAGCTATACGTTCTTGCAGCGATGATTATTTTCATCGAAGAAAGGTGTGTATAGCTTTTTATCATCCATTTAGCGATGAGGCTCGCTTCGCCCCCACTGCCTATTGGGCAAGAGCTTTAGCGGACAACAATAAATTTTAAGCGTTCTCTATCATCGTAGGTAGAGCACAGAAAGAGTAACATCGAAACAAACAAATAGGGCTACCCCTTCTCACAAAGTAGAGAGGGGTAGCCCTATAAATTTATTCGTCAGTGTGAGGATTATTCCTCTTCTGAGTTCCACTCGAAGCGGTTGCTCTGGAATGAACCTTTGTATTCTTCGTCAGAAGGCTTAATCTGCATGTTGTCGCCGCCATCTGCGCTCAACTCGCCAGAGAGAGAAAGAATGGCATCCTCTGTTGTCATCTTGATGACGAGGGCTTCGGGTGCAATATATGTACGTTTCATGTTTCGTTAGTCTTTTGGATAATCGATGTGTGAATAGTTTACTTTACGATAATCTTCTTGCCGCCCTTGATGTATACACCCTTTGTGAGGTGGTTTACACGAACGCCTTGGAGGTTGTAAATAGGAGCATCTTCGGCAGCGCCCTCGGCATTCAGTTCGGCAGAGGTGATACCCGTGGTCTGACCATCGAAGCTGATGAGCATGCCGTTAGCACCAGCCTTAGAGGTTTGGAAGTAAGCACGGCAGGGACCGAGTGTAGCTCCTTCACCACCGCTCATGATTCTCTGTACGCCATTCTGATCTACTACACCGTATTTGCCCTTCATAGGGAAGTTGGCTTTATAGTTGCCTATCATATTGATTGGGGAGAAGCCGACTCCAGTTGATTCGTTTGAATTAGTTACTTTACCAGCGAAGATGAAGGGATTCTCGCTTGTGAAAGCCTTTTCTTCGTTGAAGTAGATGAGGTAAGGTGTGTTCCATTCCATATTGCCTTCAACGCTCTTGAAGTTGATCAAGTCGTTTGTGCAATCAGTGAGCTCCTGTACCTTAGCAGCTCCGAGAGCCTCTGCCGTAGTGCTGAAGGGGAGGCAGATGGTGTTCCAACCCTTCTTGAAGGTGCGGGTCATGATGACTTTTGCGTTGTCATCCCCAGTGGTTCTTACGTCCTGATCATCTGAGATTGTGATGGGCTTCTTAAACTGTACCTTATAGATGGTGTAGTTCTTAGCATTTACAGAGATATCATTGGCTACTACCTTGATGGTAAGAATACAAGTGGTGGGGTCATATTTCTCTTCAGTGATGTTGGCACCTTGCCCCTTCTTCTCGTAGTTGACCATGCTCTTCTCATAGAAAAGGTCTGAAGCATCGATGTTTACTACGTTGTTCACAGCTTCTCCGGCCTTGGCAAGGAGGTTCTGGGCATCGTTGCCCGTGCCGTAGGTGAGGGTTTTGAGGTCGTTGTAGTAGACCATGGCGATATCGTCGACGTAGAGACGGTCGCCATCAGAACCGCCACCGGGAGTCTTGTTGGTGGTAAATGATACCAAGATGTAGGCAGGCACGTTGTCTTTATTACCTACAGAGTAGTCGAAATCAATTTCTAGCTTCTGCCAATTGTTGTAGTTGGCTATGGCATCGTTCTTGGCTGCTGCAACCTTTACTGCCTTGTATTTATCAGCCTCTTCGGGGTCTTGATAGCGAGCTTTCGTATGGATTACTGCATTTACGCTAGCATACCCTTCTTGCTTCTTAGGGCAGAAATTCACCCATACAGTGAACTTGTCGGGCTTGCCCGTGAAAGGTTGGGCGTAGCTGCGGTTGTTGGGGTATGTTATTTTACTTTCTTCTTTACTAGATATGTTGAAAGAAGGGTCAGAGCAATTGTAGTTTTCTGCAGCATTATTTGGGTCATTGCTCTTATTGTAAATACGACCAGTTGTCATCACACCATTGGCCACAGTTCCTACGATAGGACTATTGGATGTAATGCATACACATTTTTTACTTCCCGTTGAGTTGTTCTCTGTACGTACATCTGTAGAGGGGGTAAGTTTGTCTCCTACTCTCACTTTTGAAGAAATTTTCTCATAGCTACTCTCTAAGGTAGCATAGCCATGCCAACCAATGGGCTCGGAAAGTGTTTTCTTTGCATCAATTTTTGTACTCTTATATGCCACCACAAAGTCCGACTCAAAATCCGAGTTCGGCAGCTGATACTGGGCCAGAGCAGAAATAGGACCTGCTGCAAGGAGTGCAAGCGCAAGTAATTGTCGTTTCATTCTTTTTATAATTTATAGTAAGAGCCACCTTTCTACAGACTAGCGTGGCTCTTACGAATATGTGTCAATATAAAAGTTTACTTGATAATCTTCTTTCCACCGATGATGTTTACGCCCTTCACGGGAGAAGCTGTGCGGCGGCCATCGAGTGTATAGATGCTCTGCTTAGCTGCGGGAGTGATTTCGGCCTTAGCATCGTTGATAGCTTCGGGCACGAGAGCAAACTGAATGGTGTAGGTAGTTACGGCTTCGGGGTTGAAGCGGATATCCTGTGCTTCTACGCGAATGGTAAGCACACCCGTTTTCTCGTCATAATTATTGATAATGGTAGCACCCTCGCCCACCTTAGTGAATTTGAGTTCATCTGCATGATATACAGAGGTGAGAGTTGCTGAATTTCCTTCAGAGAATGAAACGGCTTTACCCTCGTAGGTCACGTCCTTGATGTTGTGGTAGTAGAGGAGTTTTACGTTGTTGATGCCGAGTTTGTTTCCTTCGCCAATTTTTGTGCGGTCGCCGAAGTAGTCGTTGGCAGCGAAGATGATGTTGAGTGAGTCGGGCTGAACGTCCGTACCAGCAAATTCGCCATAATTGAGGTCAACGGTCATGGTCTTGAATGAGGCTTGATCTCCCTCGATGCTTTTTACCACAGAGGCTATGCATGCGGCATCCTCGCTCTTAGTTTGAGTGCCACCTACGGTGGTCTTCATTCCAAGAATACTGCGGTCGCGGCCATACATGGTTACAGAAGTGGTAGGTGCACCCGTATTACCAGGCACGTTTTCTTGTTTGTATTGTCCTTTCCAAAGGTAGGCAATTACGGTAGCAGGCTCAGTTGCGTTCTTATCGCCATGGCTACGCGTATAGTCGAACTGGATAGCATCAGGCTTTCCCTTGAATTCTATTCCTCCGAAAGCACCGCCATCAGAGGTTTTATCGAGCTGCACGATGTTGGCAGTGGCCCAACTAGTGCCGAGGGTCATATAGCCCGGAACAATCTGGTTGGTCATCATGGGGTTGGCAGTGTTGGTGAGAGCCACAGCAAATTCGGGATTATCATCATCCGTATTCGTCTGTTCAGGAGTGCCTACCACAGTAGCACCTAAACCGCCTAGACCTGTTACATTGGCAATGCACCAGCCCTTAGGAGTATAGAAATCATCAGCGGTATATCTAGAAGCCGTCCAGAACTCATCGCTTTCTTCGAGTGCAGAAAGGTCGAAATAGCCATTTACGCTATCCCAAGGTTTGCCATATTCCCAGTTCTCAATATTGGTGAAGCTACCATATTCTAGAGCCAAGTTATTGGCTACCTTACCCTTGAAGAGCACGTAGATAGGAGTTTTGCGTGTGCCTTGAATCCACTGTACGGGGATGTAAGCCACGATGCTATCACCCTTGATGTAGCTCTTAGTCTCGTTGAGGTGAGCATCGGCTACGATTTCGGTGGGAGTGCCAGCAAGGAAGTTGAAGCGTACGTCGGGGTTTTCAGCGAATACGTACTTGTCTTCTTTCTGTGAGATGCTGATTCCTGGCAAGAAAATGTCGCCGAGAGGCACTTCGCCGAATGCGAAATTAGGGAGTGAAAAGTCTACTTTTCCTGCTTCGTCTGAAGCCGAAACAGTTACTTTGGCGTCCATCTTGGAGTCCTCATCGTAGTTTTCAACCTTGAGGCTGATGTAGAGATCGCCACTGTACTTGTTGACCACGGGGGTAACGTCAGTCTGGGCAAAAGCTGATAGACTGCTTGCCACGGCTACACATGCAAGTAAAAAATTCTTCATATCGTTGATGTTTGTTGTTTGTATTCTTATGGTTGTGAAATGTGCTGTGTTTGGTCACGCTATGGGCATGAATTAATACATTATTTAAGTTTTCTCTAAAGAAAGTCGTTTCCTTATCTTGCGGGCATGTGGTTGGGAATACTCATCTTAATTTCGGATTTAGTATGAGCAGGCTGAATTATCGGTAGTGTATCAGCAATTCAAGCAAGCTTGATTGCATTCGACTATTAAGCCCACCTTGGGTTAGAACTTTCAGTTCACCTTGGGTCTCCCGTAAGCAAGAACGTTACGCCCTGAAAGGGCAAAAGTAGAAAACCACCTTAGAACAAATAGTTGAAGCCCAGCGTTCCGTAGATGGGGAATAGCTTAAAGGTGACACTCTCGAAGTCGGAGGGGAAAATACTGTTGAATCCCCAACTGAGGTTGGCTGATACGGATAGGTGCTTGTAAGCCTTAAACTCGCCACCTACTTGCAGCCCCCAAGCGAAACGACGTAGGTCGGAAGAAAAGTCGTACGATGCGCTAGCTACTTCGGCTTTCTGCCCCGTTGGGTCAAGGTTGCGAATGTAGCCATCATAGGCTTCACCGCTGAACGAACCATTGATGAGATAGGAAAAGTAGGGACCTGCTTGCACTTGCCAACGGTCGTTGAAAGAGTAGGTGGCCAGAATGGGGAACGTAAGGTATTTGTTATTGACTTCCGTCTTGACCTTACCTGTCCATGCGCCATTAATCTTGCCAGATCCATCATCGTTGACGGCTTCCATGTGATAGTTCTTCACCGTGGCATCCGTCTTCATGCCTTTGTTCTCGAAGCGAACACCTATCATGGTGCCCCAATGCTTAGTGAATTTGCGGTGCGCAGCACCTTCGAGTTGGATACAGAGAGTAGGGTTGAAACTATTGATTTTGCGAATCTCGGCGGGCAGGGGAATGGGCGATGTTCCACCTATGCTGAACCCTGCGCCGAGACGTACGTGCCAACCGCGCAGTGCTGCTTTGATGAGGTTTGTGTCTGTTTCTTTAGCTTCCTTTACCTTTTGAGCTTGTAGGCTGCAATAGGTAAAAGTTAGAGCGAGAAGTAATAATATCTTTTTCATAAGGGAGAGGTATGTCGGTATTGGGTGAGATTTTGAGGGGTTACTTTTCGTTGATAATCTTGATTTCATCTACGTAGAGCGTAGAACCTACTGCTCCCTTGAAATAAGCTCCCTCACGGCTAGAGGTCATCACCACAGCAATGGCATAACCTCTGTCGGCCATGCGCTCAAGTGAAAACTCTTTTCCATTCATGGGCTTGAACTCTTCCGAAAAATGAATCCATTCCGATTGCTCCAGATTCTCTATGTTTCCTTGAAACTCTACAGGTTTGTCGATGCGAGCGAGGAGCACGATACGCTTGGAGTTGAGCACGTCCTTACCATTAAGGGCTACAAACTTCTTTGTGGGGTCGGCTTCCATCTCGCTCTTGCTTGCTATCTCGTAGACTACGGCATAAATATCGGCTGTGTCGTGAAGCGTGGGTTGTACTTTAAAGTTGGCGTTGGTGAAGTTCTCCCCAGCTTTATACTTATAATAGCCCTCCAAGCGCAAAGGCTTCTTTGTTACGAGAGGCAGACCAAATTGTGTAGCTTGCAAAGCTTGCGTCTGTCCCATGGCAGCTTTGCTAGCATTGAAAGTACCAATAAACAGATTACCTGCGGCGATAGGCATTTTCATGATATTCCATCCTGTGGCGCGCGTGGTGAGTTTAAGTCCTTTTCCTTGAACGCCATTGTCGATGGCCACGGTGGGGTATTCTTGTATACCTATATTATCGCGCGTGAGGTCGTAGCCAGGGTTGCCAGACGACCAAATGTTGTTCCTTTCGCCTGTAGCGGCATCCATCTCAAACCATTCGTAAAAGCGACGAGAGGGATCAAGTTCAAAGCTTTCAAATCCTAAGTTCCACTCTTCGGTGATGATAGGAGGATAACTAAACATCACTTCATAGTCTTTTTTCCATGCACCATCTTGCGAGTGAGTGGTATAAGTTTGGGGATTATTAAAATTGCGTATGATACCATTACCCTCTACTTCCTTTCCATCAATGTTAGCCGTGATGCGAGCGCCAGGGGTTAAGGTAAATTTCGGGTCGAACGCACTGCGGTCAATGTTTCTGTTGGCAAGCGTGAAGGTAACGCGTTGATTCTCAATATTAGGGTCGGTCGAGAGAATGTTTCTGTGTTCTTGTAACCACGTTTCGTCTACTCCCGTGATGTCACACTCTGCGTTGAGCGGTTCGTCCTGTATGCAGGAGTTGAGGGTGCTGAGGGAGAGGGTTGCGATGAGAAGGGGGTGTATGAGTTTCATATAAATGGGTTTGTGAAGGGAGAGCCGAGAGGGACGGTGTGTTTTTGTGTCTTTTTTTAGTAAGATCGTAATGGGAAATGAAACTTTATTAATCGAATAAGTCGGAGTGAGAACCTGTGTCTGTCATTAGAAGAATTAGTTCATCATCACGTTGTTCCCATACGAGTAACCAATCGGATTTTATATGACATTCCCATTTGCCCGCATAGTTTCCTGTAAGTCTATGTTGGCGATATTGTGGAGGTAGTTGTCCTCCGTTAGACGTAAGAATATCAAGAACCTTTGCCAATTCTTGCAATGGTAAACCTCGTTTCTCACATCGCTTCAAGTCTTTCTTAAACTTTGAAGTAACTGAAATTTTATACATGCTTCACTCCCATGGCTTTAAACATTTCTTCTGCATTGGTGTAAGGACCATATATGCGGCCTTTCTTGATGTCGTCAAGGGCTTCTTCTATGCCTGTCTTTTTCTTACGAGAAAGTTTCCAACCAAACTTTTTGGCTAATTCTTTTACTAATTTGAGGTCGTCTGCAGGAAAAGAAAGGGAAAGTGTTTCTAAAGTAGCATCCATATTTAATGATTCATTCGTTTCTGTTTACTGCGTGCAAAGGTACGAAAAATAATGTCAATATCTCCGGTTTTCTTGATATTCAAGTGGTTTGTACCGGTATTTCTTGGTTTTACCGAGGAAAAGGATAGATGAAATGATTAAGCGATGCACAGATATTTATGAACACAGATAGCACAGATAACCCGGATACTATAACATCGATGTCTATTTTCCGAACTCAGAGAGAATAGATAATATATCGATTTTTCGAACACAGATAGCACAGATAACACAGATAGAGAATTATCTGTTAGATCTGTTATATCTGTGTTCGCATAACTTGAAGTCAACTTGAATGTATCACTTGTTACTTATTCAAGTATCGGTTTTAGCTTCTGCGTACTTTTATCGCCATTATCGGCTGCGTCTCAGCAATTCATTCAAGCTTGGTAGTGCATTCGACTTGCACGATAACTTAGCCCGTCCATCCTAAATCCGAAAGTATAGTTACTTATTACTTAATCAACAAAAAACTCCCCGTAGACATATAGTCTGCGGGGAGAAAAAAATGTATTTCAAAAGAATTTCTAATGAAAACAATAAAAGTATGGAGTGATACTTATTCCTTTACGGGTTCTGCTTCGCCTTTCTTTTTGCGGCTCAAAGTGCGGTAAGCAATCGGAGCGGCAAGGAAGATAGAAGAGCATGTACCGAAGATGACACCCAGAATCATAGCAAACGAGAATGAACGAATGCTATCGCCACCCAGGATGAAGATGCAGATGAGCACGAGCAGAGTGGTGGTTGAGGTAATCACCGTACGTGTCAGTGTGCTGTTGAGCGAGTCGTTAAAGAGATCCCAGATGTTTTGCTTCGGATGGAGCTGGAGGTTTTCGCGCATACGGTCGAATACCACCACCTTATCGTTGATAGAGTAACCAATCACAGTCAGGATGGCACCGATAAAGGTTTGGTCTACTTCGAGCGAGAAGCCTATCCAACCCCAGCAGATGCTGTAGACGCCCATCACGAGGAGGGTATCGAAGAACAGCGCTACTACGCTACCTACTGAGAAGGCAACATTGCGGAAACGCACGAGGATGTAGATAAAGATGGCCACGAGCGAGAGCAATACAGCCACAACGGCGCCGCGTGTCATATCGGCTGCAACGGTAGGACCTACCTTCTGTGCCGAGATGATAGAACCACCTGTGTGGTTGTCGCGATCTTTGAAGGTGGCTTCGTCAGCCTTGATGAGCTTAGCGTCGTGCAGAGCATTGTAGATAAAGTGTTCTACTTCTTGGTCAATATCCTCGCTGTCGTCGTCAATGCGGTAGTTGGTCGAGAGGCGTACGGCGTCGTTGCTCGTCGTTGTGATAGCGATAGCGGTCACTACGGCGTTGGGATCCTTGGCATTCACCTTGGCTGCCACGGCCTGTTGCACCTGTTCGGGAGTTACACCCTTTTGCTCAAATTCAATCACGTAGTTGCGACCACCAGTGAAGTCGATACCGCTGCTCAGTCCGCGAGTGAAGAGGAAGCCGAGAGCTACCACTGCTGCTACGATGAACATCAAGATGCTCGTCTTGCCCTTCTTCATGAAGTTGATGTGCTTGCCTACGAGGAAGTTTTTCGATATCGGTGTGCTGAAGGTCAGTCCGAGCCACTTATCCTTGTTGAGGAAGTGTTCGAATACGATGCGGCTCACCCACACAGCGGTGAAGAATGAACATACAATACCGATACCCAGTGTCATGGCGAAACCACGGATGGGACCTGTACCGAAGTTGTAGAGGATTACGGCGGTGATGATAGAGGTGAGGTTGGAGTCGAAGATGGCCGAGAACGCATTGCCATAGCCTTCAGCTAGGGCAGTCTTGAGCATCTTGCCAGCCTTGAGTTCTTCTTTCGTACGTTCGTAAATCAACACGTTGGCATCCACGGCCATACCGAGCGAGAGCACCATACCGGCGATACCGCTCATGGTAAGTGCAGCCTGGAATGAGGTGAGAATACCGAAGGTGAAGAAGAAGTTGAGAATCAATGCAATGTTGGCTACCATACCGGGGATTAGTCCGTAGAAGCAGCACATGAATATCATCAAGAGTACGAAAGCCACCACGCAGGCAGTGAAGCCTGCTTGGATAGAGGCTGCACCGAGGCTCGGACCTACGGTTTCTTCCTGTACGATCTTGGTGGGGGCAGGCATCTTACCGCTCTTGAGCACGTTGGCAAGGTCGCGCGTATCTTCCACGGTGAAGTGGCCAGAGATTTGCGATGTACCGCCAGAGATTTCGTTTTGCACCACGGGAGCGCTATATACATAGCCGTCGAGCACGATAGCTACGCAACGCTTGAGGTTCTTCTTTGTGAGCGAAGCCCAGTCGCGTGCGCCGTTCGTGGTCATTGTCATGCTCACGATGGGTTGGTGGTTTTGATCGAAGTCATCTTTAGCGTCGGCTATCACGTCGCCCTGCATAGAGGGTTGTCCGTTTACGGCGCGCAGTGCGTAGAGTTCAAACACGTTGGCCTGCATGCCCGAAGGAGCCTTTACACCCCATGCCAAGTGGAGATCTGCGGGGAGCACGGCTTTGGCCTCTGCGCTCTGAATCAGAGCGTTGATGGCAGCAGTGTCGCGTGCAGTGGCATAGCCCACTACGCAGTTGGTGGGGCTCATGCCCTGGATCTGTGCGAGCTTAGAGAAGAGGGGATGTTGTTCTTTTGTGCCCTGCTTTTGGGTGGCTTCTGCTTTAGCAGTTGCAGCTTTGGCAGAGTCGGTTTGAGTGGTGTCAGCGGTGCTAGTTCCCTTAGCCAATCGGGTGTCGAGGGCTTGGAGAGCCGACTGCACTTCCTGTAAGCTATAGGTCTCCCAGAACTCGAGGTTAGCGCTACCCTGAAGGAGCTTACGCACACGTTCGGGCTCTTTGATACCCGGCATTTCCACCATGATTTGGCCGATTTGGCCTTTACCGCGAAGGATTTGGATGTTGGGCTGTGCCACACCGAAACGGTCGATACGTGAACGAACCACCTTGTTAGAATTCTCTACGGCAGTGTTCACCTCTTCGTTGAGCACCTTCTTTACGTCGGCATCAGAAGAGTTGTACGAGATGTTTTTCTCGCCGAGCTTTGCAGCGAAAATACCGCCGAGCTTGTTTTTGCCAGCCACTTGTTGGTAGCTATCCACGAAAGCGTCTACGAAGTCTACGTCGCCCTTTTTCGCCGCGGCCGAAGCTTTGGCATAGGCTTCCTTGAACTGAGGGTCGTTAGCGCTTTCGCCAGCGAGGTTCTTCACCACGTCGGGTACGCTCACCTCGAGCACCACGTTCATACCGCCTTTGAGGTCGAGGCCGAGACCGATCTGCAGTGTTTCGCAGTCTTTGAGGGTCTTGCCCAACCATACGGTCTGGTTGCGCATGGAGTCAAGGTAGGCTGCGCCGTCCTTGCCCTGTGCTGTGAGTCTCTCTGCTTCTGATTCATACTTATGCGTAGGGATCGAGAAACTGAGATACATCAAGCAAATCAAGGAGAGCAACACAGCGATTACTTTAACAAATCCTTTGTTTTGCATTGTTTGATTGTGTGTTTATTGTTTTGTTTTGATATTATTTTTCGTCTCCTATGGAGTGCCAGTGCGGTTAACTTCAGGGTATAGTTCACCCATGTTCACACTGTTTAGCGTGCAAATATACACGATTTTTTTTGAAACTTAGGGTTTTTCTTCTTCTTTTCTCTTCTTGGTGTGTTTTTCGGGGTCATGGAAGTGGTTTTGCAGTGTCATTTCAGCGTCGCCCACAAAACCTCATATATATAATATAACTCAAAGTTTTGGATTTAGCAAGGGCGGGCTGAAAGCCCAATGGTGCACATAGCCCAGGGCAAGCGAAGCGACACCCTGGGTATCACGCGTTGGAGTAGTCGCGCCCTGTAAGGGCAAAAGCCTTAATCCTTAAACACGTACGCCACGCCGTATTCTACGCCGTATGATTACAAGAATTGTATGTATATTTTGCTCAATGATTGTGCCATGTCCTAATGCTTTTGCCCTTTCAGGGCGTGTCAATATTATTTGTTGTGGGATCACCCAGGGTGTCGCTTCGCTTGCCCTGGGCATCCTATGTTACCCACCAAATTTTACGCGTACTTTTTGCGTTAATATATGTA
>ENA-ORUV01000905-ORUV01000905.1-human-gut-metagenome-genome-assembly--contig:-NODE-905-length-15972-cov-2.55312_pt1 | contig 15972 bp, 17 predicted proteins | sample MGYA00242089_ERZ509229 | MGnify/ENA primary metagenome ERZ509229 (study PRJEB26280, sample SAMEA2338805) | human gut metagenome | biome: human gut; feature: human-associated habitat; material: faeces...
GGCGGAAGTTTTAATTACTCTTGGTATTATAGGTGTGGTTGCGGCTATGACGCTGCCGACATTAACAGCAAAGTACCAGGAACGGGTTTTGGTTACAAGAGCTAAAAAGACCTATTCAACAATTCTTGCTGCCATAAATACTTATAAAGCTGATAATGAAGTATTTGACATAAGCGGATTATTTGATACAAAGAATACATCATTGCAAACATTACAGAATTTTTCAAAATATTTTAAAGTAAGCATGATTTGCGATACAAAAAGTAACGGATGCCAAGGTAAGTATAAAGTAAAAACGACAAAACGTCGTCCCGACGGGAAGGGTGGTACGGCGATGCTGGGCCCATCAGCATCAAACCCGAGAATGTCTTTAACTGATGGCAGCATTATCTGGATTACCCAGTATTCAAACTGTAATCAATATTATGAAACAGGCAACAATGTGTATGATGAAGACGGAAATCTTATAGAAAGCAAACCATGGACAAGAACATATTGTGCAAGTTTGTGCTTTGACACAAACGGGAAACAGAAACCAAATCAGGCAGGACAGGATTACTTCTGCTTTGGAGTTAAACAGAACGGAACCATTTATGACCATAACACAACTAATACCGGAAGCATTACATCTGTACTGGCTAACGATAAACTAAATGATGTTGAAAATTACTCGGAAGGTGCCTGGAAATAATTATTCAACTGTTACCGATTTTGCAAGATTTCTCGGCTGGTCTACATCTTTGCCGAGAAATTCTGCTATATAATAAGCCAAAAGCTGGAGAGGAACCATGGCAACCACCGGAGAGAACAGTTCCTGTACTTCCGGAACTCTGATAATATAATCAAATAAATCATCTAACTTTTCATCATTAGAGTTTGTAAGCGCAATCATCCTTGCGTTACGCGCTTTTGCTTCCTCGCTGTTTGAAAGAAGTTTTTCATAAACAACACCGTTCATTAGAATTGATAAAACAGGCATTGTTTCATCAAGCATCGCAATAGGTCCATGTTTGAGTTCTCCTGCAGGATAGCCTGTTGCATTTATATAGCTTATTTCTTTAAGTTTCAAAGCACCCTCAAGAGCTGTCGGGAAATTAATACCTCTTGCTATATAAATAAAATCCTTTGTAGCTGCATAAGCTCTTGCACATTTCTGAATATCTTCGGTATGTGCCAGAATTCTTTCAACCTTCTGCGGTAAAAGCATTAATTCAGCCTTTAATGAAGTAAGGGTATCTTTATCTACGCTGTCTTTTACCTCAGCCATATACAAAGCTAAAAGATAGAAAGCCATAAGCTGTGCAATATAAGATTTTGTAGCGGCAACGGAAACTTCGATTCCTGCATTAACGGAAATAAGGCTGTCTGCAAGTCTTGCCATTGCAGAATCCGGTCTGTTTGTGATAATCAGGGCATGTGAGCCTTTTTCTTTTGCCTGTTTAATTGCAGTAAGCGTATCGGCTGTCTCTCCGGACTGGGAAACTCCTATAACAAGCGTATGATTATCTGTAACAGTTTTTCTGTAAATATACTCACTTGAAGCTTCAACATCAACAGCTATTCCACAGAAATTTTCAATCAGATATTTCCCAACCATTGCTGCATGAAGAGATGTCCCGCAGGCAATTATCTGTATTCTGTTAAGATTTTTAAGAGTATCTTTATTTAGCTTAACCTCATTTAAAACAATATGTTCATCCGGTGCATGAAGCTTCCCTACAAGAATATTTCTGATTACATCAGGCTGTTCATGTATTTCCTTCAGCATAAAGTGCTTATAACCGCGTTTGCTGAGTGCAACCGGCTCCCAAGGAAGCGTTTCAATTTTTGGCTGAAGCTCTTTTCCGTCAGAATTTACAAGAAGCATCTTTTCCGGAGTTAATGTAACTATCTCATTATCGTTTAAGTACATTGCTCTGTTTGTATGTTTTATAATTGCAGGAACATCAGATGCCGCATAAAATTCACCTTCACCTACACCTACAAGCAGAGGAGCATTTCTTTTGGTCGCAACAATTGTATTTTTATAATCATTGTGCATTACACAAAGTGCATAAGCACCTTCCAAATCTTTTGCAGCAAGTCTTACTGCTTCTGTTAAGTCCTTTGTCTGTGCATATTTTTTTGCAACAAGATGCGCCACAACTTCAGTATCTGTTTGAGAGCGGAAAGTACAGCCGTCTTTTGCAAGCTGTTCTCTTAATTCTTTATAATTTTCGATAATTCCATTGTGAACGATAACAAGTCTTCCGCATGTACAGGTGTGAGGATGTGCATTTAAAACAGTAGGAGCGCCATGTGTTGCCCATCTGATATGACCTATACCGCAGGTTGCTGATGTAAATTCGCTAACATGTCCGCTTAATACATTAGACAAATTTTCAAGCTTTCCTTCAGCCTTATAAACTTTAATATCATCTCCGCACTTTACAGCAATTCCTGAGGAATCATATCCTCTGTATTCCAACTGCTTAAGTCCGTCAATCAATATATCAACAACAGATTTATTTCCGGTATATCCTACTATTCCGCACATATCTTCTCTCCAATCAAATTATAAACTGTAACGACATTATAGCATTTAAAAATTTAAAATAAACTATCCTTATAAAAGTTTTACATCCTCTTGCAAAATTAAAATCAGTATAGTAGAATTGAACTCAGAATTAAGAAAAAAGGAGTTATTATGAAGAAATTTCTTGTACTATTAGGGGTTATTTTACTTGGTACTGCAGCATTTGCAGATGTTATGTATGTAGAAACAAATTTAAACATGGACAATTTTTGGGAGAAGAATGGTAAAGACGAACAAAAAGTTCTAAATATAGGTCATAGAATTCTTTATAAAAATAAAATTTCCAAAAGAATTCCAATTATAATGAAACGCAACACTGCAGAAATAAATGCAACTTCCCATATTTTTGATAAAACAGTAACTGTATATTCCGGAATTTTGCCTTACATAGATAGTGATGATGAACTTGCTGCTGTTATGGCGCATGAAATTGCACATTCAGTTGAAGCTTACGGCGGTCCGATAAAATATATTGCGATGAACGTTAACTCTAAATCTTACGAAATAAAAGCCGACTTAAAAGGGATTGATTACATGGTTAACGCAGGATATAATCCGATTGCCGCAATAATAGTTGCAACTAAAATTTATTCCGAACCAATGTGGGACTGGGGCTTTACATCAACACACCCGAAAGGCTCTAAAAGAGTAATGGCTATGTATAAATATATTTACAAAAAATATCCGCAGTTTTTGAATTCTGATATGACACATAGTATTTATTACAGGAATTTTGAATTTGCTATGGAAAGAGAGATAAAAGGTTTCCTTGCTAAAGAAAAAAGCCGCAAGTATCAAAAAGACGGAGATTTATAATGCTTAAAAAGTTTCTTGCACTGGGACTTTTTATAATCGGCAGCAGTGCAGCAGCATCAGAATTTCTGATAAAAGTTACTCCTGCCGAAAAAATTACAACAGCGGGCGACAAAATTCAGGAAGGTGATGAAGTTCAGTTTCAGGTTGTCAGCAGTACTTCGCCCAAAATAAAAAAAGGTGAAAAAATTTCCGGGTATATAACTTATTACGAGAACAACGGCTTTGGCGGAAGAGAAGCTACAATCAGCATTGAACAGTTCAAATCCACTTCAGGAACTGAATTAAACGGAACAGTCTTTGCAAAAGGCAACCAGCATAACCAGTTTATGGAATTTAACGAAACAACATTAATTCCACCGCTCTGGACAAGAGGCGGCGAGGTTACACTGATTCCTGAGAAAGATGTTTTCCTTTTGTATTTGGAGAAATGAATATGAAGAAACTCTTATTAGTTTTAATTTTAATACTAACATCAAACGCTGTATATGCACGACAAATTCCGGTAAAAATTTATCCTGATGAAAATATTTCAACAGCATATGATGCGATTGAAACAGGTGACAAGATAAAATTCCGGACAAAGCGTGCATGCAGTTACGGGAATATAAAAATTGCAGCAGACACACCTGTTACAGGTATAGTCGACTATGTTCAGGGCAACGGGTGGGTTGCAGATAATGCACAGGTCCAATTTAAAAAATTTATAATCCATCTGCCTGACGGTAAAAATATTAGCACAAATTCTGTGATTACCATTGACGGATTTGAAGAGCTGAAAAACAGAAACCCTAAAATACTCAGATTTTTTGAGTATTTTGGAGTGCTTGCCCGGGGTAAAGAGGTTGATATAAGGAAAGACAAAGACACTCCTGTATATAATATCTGGATTAATCTATAAAGATCCGGGGAAAATCCGGAATTGGCACTTGAGCTTATATTTAGAGCGGCATCAGAAAATGGAATGGATGGGTTTACAAAAGGCGTTGAAGCAGCAAAGCTGGGACGCAAGATAGATTAAACCCGGGAGGCAATATATTCACAAAGGATTTTTGTTGCCTGAATTGCGTTTGAGATACCGGTTTGAGCTATTTCATACCATTCGTTTTTATTATTTTTTCTAACCTGTTTTCCATTCTCGGATAAGAATACAACTTCATCAAATATTTCATAAGGATTATCAGTTTCAAGTTCAAAAATGGCTGGTTTAGCATTTTTTATAAAAGTATCCTGGTTCTGTTGTGCAAACTCTTCAAATTCTTTGTGCAGGCTCAGATCACGCCACTTTTTATAGACAGTTCCACGTTGAGTATGCTGGGGCTGCGTCACATCTTGCAGAAAATGGATTGCCCTTCCTGCATGCTCAAAAGCTTTTTCATTATCTACACCTGCAAGTTCTTCGAAATAAAAAAGATGCTTTTCAAACCTAGCTCCTGCATTATTCCTGCCTGTAATATCCAGAAAGCTTTCCCTTGGTCTGAATAACTGCGGTGTATAATAAAAATGGTTGTTACCCTGAAAACCCCTTTCGTCAAAATCCGGCTTTTGAGCAAATTTCACCAAAATATTCTTGTATTTTTTGAGTTTTGGAATTTCATTAACAGTCAGCGCTGTAATATCTCTATGAGCAGTATAACGCCATCCAAAATTTGTATTATTATCGACTGACTTTATCTTCACCACACATATCCTTTTATGCAATCATAACACAAACAGAACTATTCTATAAAACTTATATTATCTGCTAAATTTCTTTTGATATGAATAATTAATTCTTCAGGTTGGATTTCCAAAGCCTCAGAAATCCGCCAAAATGTTGTAAACTGCAAATCCGACTTGCCAAGTTCTACATCTGACCAGATTGATTTTGAAACATTGAGTTCGTTTGAAATAAGCGAAATCGACTTTCCTGTTTTTTGTCGAAGCTCTTTTACAGTCTTGGCAATTGCCTTTAGTAATAATTCCCGTTTATGTTTAGTTTCAGGTTGCATAATTCTCATGCTAATGTTATAATCATAATATACTGTTCGGAATTACCTACAAAGGAGGTTGAATTGACATTTTTATATAATAAGTTTAATAAAGCCTTTACACTGGCTGAAGTTTTGATTACTTTAGGCATTATAGGAATAGTTGCTGCAATGACATTACCTGCCATCATTCAAAAAAATCAAAAGCTTGAAGCCACAGCAAGACTGAAAAAATTTTACAGCTCGATGCAGCAAGCTATACTTCTTTCAGAAAACGACAATGGACCTTGCGGGCAGTGGGACAAAATCCCTAGACAAGCAGATGAAAATGGTGTAATAATACTCAATCCGCAGGCTTCAGTAGATTTTTTTAACAGATATTTCAAGCCTTACATGAAAATATTATCAACAGAAGTCAATGATAATGAACCTATCATAAGATTTGCAGATGGTTCAACAGTCACAATGCTAAACGGTTATTGTACGGATTTTCGATTTGACGTTAATGGAGCAAGAAAACCTAATAAGGTAGGCAGTGATATTTTTTATTTTTTGCTATGCCCTGATGCTACAAAAAACAATTATTTTAACAACAACAAAAACTTTGGCACTTATTCACAAAAAAATATCGTCTATGGGAGAGAATATGTGCTAAGAGCATGTAAAACATCTCCTCACATGTGTTCAACGCTACTACTTATTGATAACTGGGAATTCAAGGAGGATTATCCGTTTTAAAAAGGCTCTCATTTAGAGAGCCTTTTTTAATCTTTCTCAAATACAATTTCGTCATTCTTGACATCAATTTTTAGCTTATCACCTCTAAGAAATTTCTGCGCAAGAATTTCTTTTGACAAAGGATTTTCCACTAACTGTCTGATAACACGTTTGAGTGGTCTTGCACCGTAAACAGGGTTGAAACCGCGTGTTGCAAGAAATTCTTTTGCATCATCAGTTATTTCAACATCTATTTCCTGCTCTTTCAGGAGTTTTCTCAAATACTCCATCTGAATATCAACAATTGCAGATAACTGTTGCAATGTGAGTGCTTTAAAGAAAATAGTTTCATCAATTCTGTTTAAGAATTCCGGTTTAAAACGGCTTCTCAAAACATCCAGAACTTTATCCTTTGTAGCTTCAAAATCAGACTGTGAACCCAGAGAATTAATTGTATTTTCAAGTATTATGTCAGAACCAATATTGCTTGTCATAATAATAAGAGTATTCTTAAAGTCTACAGTTCTGCCTTTCGAATCAGTTAATCTGCCGTCATCAAATATTTGAAGCATAATATTGAATACATCCGGATGAGCTTTTTCAATTTCATCAAACAGAACAACCGAATAAGGTTTACGGCGTACGGCTTCTGTAAGCTGACCGCCCTCATCGTATCCTACATATCCCGGAGGTGCTCCTACCAGTCTTGAAACATTATGTTTTTCCATATATTCAGACATATCAATCCTGATAAGCGCATCCTCATCATTAAACATAAATTCTGCAAGAGATTTTGCAAGTTCAGTCTTACCAACACCGGTAGGTCCAAGGAAAAGAAATGTACCGATAGGGCGTTTCGGGTCTTTCAAACCGGAACGTGCACGCCGTATAGCATCTGCCACAGTTTCAACAGCCTCATCCTGTCCTACAAGGCGTTTATGCAGAACATCTTCCATATGAAGAAGTTTCATAGTTTCGCTTTCCACAAGTTTTGCCACCGGAATGCCGGTCCACTTGCTTACAACCTCTGCAATATCATCCTCATCAATTTCCTCTTTTAAAAGCTGGTTAGAACTTTTTTCCTTGTTTTGAGCAGCTTTTAACTGTTTTTCAAGTTCAAGCAGAGTACCATATTTAAGTTCCGCGGCTGTCTGCAAATCAGTATTTCTTTCTGCCTCTTCAATTTTGGCTTTTACTTTTTCGATTTCTTCTTTTATACCTGCTTCGCCGACAATTGAAGCCTTCTCAGCTTCCCATTGAACCTTAAGCTTAGCAACTTTTTCTTCAAGTTCACTAATCTGTTTTGTCAAATCGTTAATTTTCGCTCTTGCCTCATCGCTGTCTTCTTTTTTCAAAGCCTCGCGTTCAATTTCAAGCTGGATTTTCTGCCTCATAAGAGTATCTATTTCCTCCGGCATTGAATCAATTTCGATACGCAGAGAAGATGCAGCTTCATCAATTAAGTCAATAGCTTTATCTGGAAGAAACCGGTCTGTGATATAACGGTCTGAAAGTTTTGCAGCTGCAATAAGAGCGCTGTCAAGAATACGTATTCCATGGTGGACTTCATATTTCTCTTTCAGCCCCCTCAGGATGGAAATTGTATCTTCAACACTAGGTTCGCCAACCATTACCGGCTGAAATCTTCTTTCCAGAGCAGGATCTTTTTCTATGTACTTGCGGTATTCATTAATTGTAGTTGCACCGATAGTTCTCAGAATACCTCTTGCCAGCATAGGCTTTAAAAGGTTGCCTGCATCCATTGAGCCTTCTGTTGCTCCGGCACCTACAACGGTGTGAAGTTCATCAATAAACATTACAATCTCGCCGTTTGAATCTTCAACCTCCTTCAAAACAGCTTTCAAACGCTCTTCAAATTCACCCCTGAACTTTGCACCGGCAACCAGTGCACCCATATCAAGTGAAACAAGTTTTACATTTTTTAAGCTTTCAGGAACATCCCCGCGCACTATACGCTGGGCTAATCCTTCAACAATAGCAGTTTTACCAACGCCTGGTTCACCGATTAGCACTGGGTTATTTTTTGTACGCCTGTTCAAAACCTGAATAATACGCCGGACTTCTTCATCCCGTCCTATAACCGGATCAAGCTTACCTTTTCTTGCAAGCGCGGTTAAATCTGTTGAAAATTTTTCAAGCGCTTTCATATTTTCTTCTGCATTTTTATTATCCACTTTTTTATTTCCCCTTATTTTTTTCATAACATTTAAAACAGAATTTTGATTTACTCCAAACTCTTTCAAAGCGGATTGGATGTAACTGTTATCCAGTTTTGTCATAGCAAGAAGTATTGCCTCAATACTGATAAATTCATCCTTTAAATCTTCTGACTGTTCTTTTGCAATATCAAGAAGCCTGTATGTATCATTTGAAAGAAAAAGCTGTCCGGCATTCGGCGGACCTGAAATAGTAGGAAAAGACTTTACTTTAGCTACGATTTTATTTATAAAACTCTGGTTTAAAAGTTTAAGTTCTGTGAGGTAATCTTTTATAATCCCATTATCTTTTATCATCGCCAGCATAATATGCTCCGGCTGGAGCTCTGAATTTCTGTATTCATTCATTAAAGCACCGGATGATGACAGGATTTCCTGAGAATAATTTGTGAATTTGTTAAAATCAACCATATAAATCAACTCCATTCAAATATTATCCCCGCATTATAATAGTTGCGGAAATCTTATTTATTTATATAATTATTTTAACTTTTTTTTCAACAAATTTTAATTAAATTAATGTTTATTTAATTTTTTAGCGGTAATTAATCTCCCAGCCTTCCCTCATAATTCTTGCAGGAATATCTTAAACAATTTGGAAAAGCTCTCAGGAAATTAAGAACATCACAGACAGGAAAGAGTCTTAGAATGTTTGCGTATGAATATGATATTCCTTGTGCTACCCTGAGCCGCATTGAAAATGGTCAAAGAGAAGCGCAGTTAACAACTCTTAAAAGAATTTCCGAGGGATTTGGCTTAACTTTTGGGGACTTCATAAAAAAAATTGAAAACGAAATGGAAACAAAAATCACACTGAAAGATGAATAGCTGCCCTATTTCTTTTTTTGCACAATAAGGTCATAGCCGAGAATATCACAAATCAGCTTCAACTCTTTAAAAGTCAGATGCTGACGTTTTAGCTTGCAGGAAAAATTTGAAGCCTTAGTCTGCTTTCCTAGTTTCTCATTAAGCTTTTCATTCAAGTCTTTCTGCAAACAATATTCCTGATTAAGAAGATATTTTACAAGCTGAAAATCATCCAAGTCATTAATTATCATAAATTTATTATATAGGGTTGACATAATGTATCAAAAATGTCATAATAAATTATAAATAATCAATCTAAATTGATTATAATCAAATTATGTTAAATTAAAGGGGGATTATGATGAGATACAAATATGCCTTTACTCTTGCGGAAGTTTTGATTACGTTAGGGATTATTAGCGTAGTTGCGGCAATGACACTGCCTGCGCTGGTAACTAAATATAAAGATAAAGAACTTGCAACAAGAACGAGAAAAGCTGTTTCAGCAATCCAGCAGGCTGCACAGCTTGCACAGAGCGACTATGGGACTCCGGGTGATAACTCTTCATTATTTGATATAACTAAAACCTCAGAAGAAGTTACCAAGAATTTTGCAAAATACTTTAACGGAGCCAAATACTGTGAACCAGATAAGGGTTCAAAGGAATGTATGGGGCTGCATTATAAAATTAAATATAGTTCCAAAATAGAAGATACAAGCGGAATTGCTGGCTACGGCAGCATGTATAATAACCCAAGAATAGTATTAAATGATGAAACTGTACTAGCAGTAAACCAAATGGACAGCGAGTACAGAGAACTTGAATGTACCCAGTACAATGAGGATGGCTCATTACAAAAAGATGAAGATGGAAATCCAATCTTAAAACCCTGTTCCAGTAACTATATTGCATCCATAAAATTTGATATAAACGGAAACAAACAGCCAAATCAATTCGGACGGGATACTTTTCAGCTGCTTATTTACAAAAACCAAATAATACCGGGCGGAGCCAGATTTTACGGGATTGCAAGCTTGAAAAGTATTCTCAGCGGAGGTTCTGCAATATACACTGACTACACTGCGGGCGAACCGTTTGAATGGTAATCTTTTTACTTTACACTCCTGCATGTTTTTGCTAATATTCTGATATAGGGATATAGAAATAAGAGGATTAAAAAATATGTCAGGACACTCAAAATGGTCAACCATCAAACATAAAAAAGCTAAAATAGACTCACAGCGTGCTGTAGTCTTTCAGAAATACTCAAGAGAATTAATAGTTGCAGCAAGACTTGGCGGTCCGGATCCTGCGGGGAATTTCCGTTTAAGAACTGCAATAGAAAAAGCAAAAGCAGCAGGACTTCCTAATGATAATATCAAACGTGCAATAGAAAAAGGTGCAGGTGCTGCTGGAGCAGATAATTACGAAGAATTAACATACGAAGGATATGCAGCCGGCGGAGTTGCAGTTGTAGTCGAAGCAATGACAGATAACCGCAATAGGACAGCAGGTGATATTAGAAGCTTCTTTACAAAATACAACGGCAGCCTTGGTGCTACAGGCTGCGTTGGCTGGATGTTTGACCAGAGAGGCGTTATTACATTTTCCGAAGACGATAATGATTTTGAAAAACTTTTTGAAGCAGCAATAAATCTTGATGCACTTGATGTTACCGAAGAAGACGGTGAATATAAAGTATTAACAACCGTTGAAAACTTCCAGAATGTAGTTGAAGGTTTAGAAAAAGAAGGCTTCAAGAGTGCGTCTGCCGAACTTTCAAGAATACCTCAAAATACAATAGAGGTAACTGATGAAAAAACAGCAGATCAGATAATGAAGCTTCTTGACAAACTGGAAGAACATGATGATGTACAGAATGTTTATGCAAACTTTGACATCTCTGATGAAATCCTGCAAAAAATTGAGGGCTGATGCAAATCTTAGAAAAATTGAAAAAATTATCTAAATCACTTGGGGAATGTGACAATATTGATACTGCCGCAAGATTTTTGGATGAATATTCAGCCCGGAACAATTCAGAAAGTAAGGATTTTCTGGATATAGCGCTTTGGATGATAAATCTCAAACTCCAAAACCTAACTCTAAGTGAAAAGATGAACAAAAGTGTTGAGTTTCATGATGCAATGAAAAATATTGCAAAAATAATTGAAACCCAATACGAACTTAATTATATAATTCCTATCGTAGGTGAAATAATTGACAAATTAATTTCAAATCAGCTAATTTATATTTTTCTTAAAGAAAACGGAAAGCTTAAACTTGAATGGCCATCAGCCTGTAATGACAGAAGAATAAATGAACTTCTTTCGCAGATTAGTCCAAAATCAGGTTATATTTTAACAGATGACAGAAAAATCGGACTTTTCCCGCTTGTGAATGAAAACAGCCTTCTGGGCTGCATAGCTGCCAAAAGTATGGAAGAAGTTCTTGATAAAGAAATCATAAGTTATCTGGAACAGCTGGCATCACAGGCTTCTACAACAATAAACAGAGCAAATGTTTACGGAGAAATCTTAAAACATGCAACTCTTGATGCCCTGACAGGGTTTTATAACCGCAGACAACTTGAAGAAAGAATTAAGCAGGAAATTTCAAGCGCAAAGCGCCGGAAGACCTCCCTTTGCGCCATTATGACTGATATAGACTACTTTAAACAGGTTAATGATACATACGGACATGCAGCCGGAGATTTGGTGTTGAAAACAGTGTCAAAAATTATGCGCTCACAGCTTCGTGAATATGATATTGCGGCAAGATACGGAGGAGAAGAGTTTGCAATACTTTTGCCATTTACGCAGGAAGATGAAGCTGCAATGGTTGCAGAGCGTCTTAGGAAAGCTGTTGAAAATAAGGTAATAGATATAACAAAAGCCAATCCGGATGCAGCAGTTAAAAATATTAAAGTTACAATAAGCCTGGGCGTTTATAAATACAGCGGAAAAGATGATGAATTGCTAAAAAATGCAGACAAGGCTTTATATGAAGCTAAAGAAAAAGGAAGAAATCAGGTTATTATTTATAAAAATTGAAAAAGATGTAAATAATCCTTACCAGCGGAATATCCAGAAATAAAGTGAAAAGGGAAAATATGAAGTACGAAAAAATTTGTAATACATTAGAAGATACAAAAGATTTAGCAGGAAAATTTGCAAAGCTGATTACAAGCCTTTACGGCGAAATCGGCGCAGGGAAAACCGCATTTGTTAAACTTGTAGCTGACGCTCTAGAGGTTAAAGAAAAAGTTACAAGTCCGAGTTTTGTAATTCTTAACGAGTATCACAGCGGAATATTGCCGGTATACCACTTTGACCTGTACCGTCTGGAAAATGAAGGAGTGAAAACAATTATTGACGAACTTAGAGAGTATTCTGAAGGTCATCAGGTAACTTTTGTGGAATGGGCAGAATTTTCACAGGATGAAATCCCTTTCAGCCATATAAAAATAAATGTTACATATGGTGACAATGATGAAAGAAAATATTCGTTTGAAGGTTTTGGTTGTGATAATATTAAAATCATAGAGGAATTAAACAAATAAAATGAAAATATTAGCTTTTGATACTTGCCTGGATAAGATGTATGCCGTTTTAAAAGACGGCGACAAAATACTTTCCTCTGTAGTTATCGAAAATCAGGGCGGGAAATACCACTCCGCATTTTTAATATCAACACTTCAGGAGATTTTGAGCAAAAACACTCTTAAGCCGGAAGATATTGATGCAATAGTCACCAATATCGGTCCCGGAAGCTTTACAGGAATACGTGCCTGTACAACAGTTGCAAGAGTAATGGCGCAACAGCTTCACAAAAAAGTTGCAGGGGTTTCTTCACTTGAAATTCTTGCCCGTACAGCAGGCAAAAATCCGCTTGTAGCACTTGATGCAAGGAAAAATGCAGCGTATCTTTATTGCGATAATGAGATCAAAGGTGCTGTCCAGTTGGATGAAGTGAAACAGCTTATAGAAAGTGGCTGCTATAATGTGATAACAGACGACAAATTAAAGCCGCTTCTTGGTGGAAAATCATATCAGCAGGAAAACGCTGCTCTTGGAGAAATACTTGCGGAAATAGGTATTGAAAGATTAAAAACATCAGACGGTGACTGGCATAAATTAAAACCTTTATATATACAGCCGCCGCCAATGGGTTAACTTAAAATTTTGACAGTTACGTTTCTTCACGAACTGTCAAAATTTTTTATCAGGGGATTTTATATAATATGAGAATTACCGGAATTAGTGCATTTAATATAAGCTCAAAGAATACATTTGAGCAGAAGCGTGATGCTTCTGCTCTGAATAAATCATTTATTCAGCTTCCTATGGATACATTTAACAGACAGGCTGCGGACATATCTTTTAACGCAAACGTAATCACAAGCCAGTCAAAATTTAAAAAACTGGTAAGAAAACGCACAATGCACTGTATATACTGCAATAAAGTTCTTGTTGACGAGGATAATCTTAACCAATTGCAAAACAGAGGAGTGTTTAATGGACCTATTAATAAGTTCGTTGCACAAACAAAACAATATTATAAATCTATGCACAGAGCACATAAAACCGTTTTCAGAATAATATCTTCTTATGCAAAAAGATCTCCGCACACCACTCTTTCTCAGGTAATGCAGGACTTATACCCGAGTGCGCTTAAGCATCTGCGAAATGCCCAAAGCCCAATATTTAAAAGATTACAAAAAGCGTCGAAGCAGCTGCCTCCGGAATATAAGATAAAATTCGATCAATTTATGAGAATTCAAAACTACAGGCTGCGTGATAAACCTTATATAAACGAGTTTAGCGGTAAAGAGTTTAACTATAAGCTTATGAATATGTGTAAAACTATCGGTAATGAGCGTCTTGTCAACATGATGCTTCTTAACTCAAATTATCTTACACATCCGGCGTTTAAAAATGAAGAGCTGGAAATTCCTGAAAAGCTTCTTTTTAAAATTTTTAATATTAATATAAGGCATAATAGACAAAACTTTAAAAATTTAAAAGATAAACTTCCGCAGTCAAAAGAGATTATAATGCTACACATAATCCAGAATATAAAGCAAATTGGTCAAAAACTTAGCAGGAATGATATTATTGAATTATGTAACAAAGCCCAGAAAGAAATATTCAAAATTCCAGTAAAAGTGCCATTTAGCAACAAAAGTTTCAGATATGACCTAAACGAACTTTTAACAGGACTACCTGATGAAACATTAAAAAGAAAAATGCTGGATATAACAAAAGAGCTTCCAACTTCAATGGAAAACCCTTATTCATTTATAACAAAACACGCAACAGCATCTTCCGAAAAAGTTGGTCATAACCTTCTTTTTCCTTCAATCGTTACAATTGAGCATATGCAAACAAAATTTGATAAAGGAAAAAGTGTTATGGGAAACTATGCACTAAGCTGCGCTTTTGATAACAATTTTGTAAGAAGTAACAGAAATATGCGTGCAGTGCTCAACCGCTACAACGAAGATAACCCACAAAAGTATTTTAACGAAATCTTTGAAGTAGTAAGGAGCGGTGAACTTTTATTAGAAGATGTCTTGATGCAGGTAAAAACGTTTGAAAAACAAAGCGGACGAAAAATTGATACATCTGCTATTACAGACTTAATAGAGGCCTCAAAAAACAATAACAATAAATCTTCAGCTTACAGATTAAGCAGGGATTGTTAAGCCGTAAAAAACATGTTATAATTAATATTGTAATTAAGGAGGATAAAAATATGCAAAACACACTTATAGCTTCAAAATCTCTGAGGGGGGGGGGGCTTAGATAGTGCCGGCGGGCGTTTTCACGCTTTGGGATTATCCCGTTCCGCGTTTACCTTAGCGGAAGTTCTAATTACTCTTAGTATTATTGGTATTGTTGCGGCTATGACGCTGCCGACTTTGATTCAAAAAAAGCAGGATAAAGAATTAATTTCGATGACTAGAAAAGTTTATGCCGACATCAACAATGCGTTTTTGCTGTCTCAGCAGGATTACGGCGTTATTGGAGATAATTCTTTTCTATTTAATGCAACTGATAATGCTTTAACTATTGCAAAAAATCTTGCTAAATATTTAAACGGAGCTAAGGTTTGTGAAAAAGCCTCACAAAAAGGCTGTTCTCAATATTATTATGATATAAAATATGCGACACTAAGAGTTGATAGTAATAATTCAGGTATAGTACAGACCAGTAACTATTATCCCAAAATCATCTTTTCTAATGGTGCTGTTCTCAGAATATCTACCAACAAAAGCGGCTGTGCAACTAAAGAGTACACATCTAATGTAGTAGATGAATATGGACGACCTGTAAAAAATCCTGACGGCACTAACAAAACTAACACATATACCAGCTCAATATGTGCAAATTTATTTTTTGATGTAAACGGAAACAAACAGCCAAATCAATTCGGGCGCGATGCGTACTGGCTCTGGATATATAAGAATAAAGTAGCCCCTGGTACTGATAATCATGTCGGAGGAAAAAGTTTCAAAAATATCCTAACCGGCAAGGATAAATTGGAATATGAAAATTATTCAAAAGGGCAAAAATTTGAGTTTTAGCTTAATCCGGCAAGCATAATATATATGCTTGCCGGATTTTATTGAAACTAATATTAACAAATGTAAAACTTTATTACTAAAACCTGAATTTTCATGACAAATATGCCGATACCCTTAATGTTCTTAGTAAAAAGATAAGGGTATAAAAAATGACAGAAACAGGTGCGTCATTTAACAGACCATATAAACCGTTCGGGTTTAACGTAAAAGTTCCGGAAATCGGCGACAGGACATTAAAGCTTGCCGAAGGAACTTTAACAAA
>ENA-ORUV01000907-ORUV01000907.1-human-gut-metagenome-genome-assembly--contig:-NODE-907-length-15939-cov-10.8932_pt1 | contig 15939 bp, 2 predicted proteins | sample MGYA00242089_ERZ509229 | MGnify/ENA primary metagenome ERZ509229 (study PRJEB26280, sample SAMEA2338805) | human gut metagenome | biome: human gut; feature: human-associated habitat; material: faeces...
GGCGACTTTGAACGCAAGTGGAAGGCAAGTGCCGGCCTGCGCTTCGAGTTCTAAGCGCTTTAAGTAAGTTATTCCCTGATATATAAGGCTGCGCGCTGCCATGGCAGCGCTGCAGCTGAAGCACAAATCATTAAAAAAGCGAAGCAGTTGTCTGCCGTAAGGCGGATGGCTGCTTTGCTTTTTGATAGTTATCACACAAATAAATCTGACTATTATTGCTAATCTTTGTTATTTGAATTACATACTTTCAAGAAAAAGGAAAAAGCTTTTCAAAATATCACTTGACTAATATGCGAATAGCTGATAAACTTTGAATAGTAATGATTACTAACAACTAAATAAATGGTTAATTCATATGGATGTTAAATACGATTACTTAGAATAAAGCATGGATATGTTTTTAATCAAATGTTATCAGCGATTAGGAGAGGATATCCCGATATCTTCTTTGCAGGGAAGTTCGATGTGATCTCGACGCTGTTCCGCAACTGTGAAAGGGAATTGCTTCATCTATTAAGCCTTGACTTAAACCTCTTACAAAGGGATGAAGCAGTGATGATCTTAAGCCAGGGTACTGACTAATTGTATAGTTTAAGTAATAGGTCTACGAGATTAGGCATGCTTAAGAAATCTGGATATTCCTGTATTTTTGCTGGGAATTTATCCTGTTGCTTTTAGCATTTCCTAATCTCTTTTTTTGTCTGGCGTCAGGAAACTATTAATTTTACAAGCTGGAGCAGCAACTAAAGCTATTAAGTTATATTGTGAAAGCTGATTTGCCAGACAATATGAACCACTGGATATGGAATCAGCGGTTGTTGTATAAGCAGCAGTTTGATTGATTTTCATATAAAGTATGCGGAGCTAAGCTCTGTGCAGAGGGAAAAGCGGTTGAATGGGTTGCTTTTGCTTTTTCCTGATGTGTTGTAAAGGAGGACTATATGCTGAAGCTAAGTCAAAAAAAGAGAAAAGCCTGCTTAGCACTGGCCGTTGCCGCGGCTGTTTTAGGTGCTAATAATGCTTTCGCAGCAAGTGTGGAGCATGATAAGGCCATCTACGAAAGTAACAATTATGGTAGTTCCATGCGCACGTACTGGCAGGAACAGGGGGTTTATGATGCTGATAAGCATACTTATACCTTTAATGAGGATATAAGTTTGAAGCCTAAGGCGTCAGAACAGGAGCTGAACTACTGGACTCCGATTTTCGGTGGTCTTTATGTTGCAGGCTATAATCCTGTAACTATTGATATGCAGGGACATCGTCTGGATATTGCCCAAAACGTTGACCAGGTTAGGGTTGGCAGTGTTCATAATATCAAGGCTGTCAGTGCCAATGGTATACACGTTACCTCTTCCAGCCTGACTATTAATAACGTTAAGGGAATGAATATTTCTGCCGGCGGTAGCTTTTTGTCTGTTGGCAAGGTGCGCGGTATTTATGTTGCCGGTACCAACCAGGAGGGTGCCTATGGTGATGGCAAAGGTCTTGCCAGCTTAACCATTAATAATGCTGATGGCTGGGAGAATGCAATTACGTTTAAATCCAGTCAGGCGCAGGTAGAAAATGCTATTGAAGTAAAGAAGAATACCGGTACTGCTGATTTGAGTATTTCCGGCATGGTTGACCTGTATTTAGGCAATGACAGCGATGTAATTACTGTCAGCGGTGGCACCTCCTACTATGATATCAATAGTACGCCTACTGCGTATATCGGCGGTGGCGCAATCAAAGCTGCTATGGGGCGTGCTGGTTTGATAAGCGGTGGTGTGCTGTCTATCAATTCCAAACTGCAAAATGGTGAGATGGTAGCAACAGAAGGCAGTCGCGATGTACAGGTTGAGGGCAATTTCCTGGTTAAGGATTTACAGGAAGACCAGGGTGTTTTAACACTGGGCATGAATACCGATAAATCTTATTTCATGGGTACTATCTTTAATGAAAACGGCAGTGGTGACGCTTATATGCTGCTGCAGAACGGTGCTCAATGGACGAATGCCAGCAAGGGCGGTTATGACTATCATGGCAGCAGCCTGAAGCAATTTGTCGGCGGCAATGGTGCTGCCAACACAGGCTACATTTACCAAAATGACAGTGCAACGCTAAATTTGGGTAACTATAGCGGTTATACAACTATTTTCTATGAGCACGGTAACGCAGGTACAGAAACAGCGGACTATACTGCCGGTAATACAATTGTTGATACTGCTAAGGCAGGCAGCAATATTACTTTGATAACCAATAATGTTGATACCAATAATGATGCTACTGTTAATGCTGCGCTGAATGCGCTTGCAGGCAAGCTGTATTATAACGCCGCCAAAAGAGGCGATAATACCTTGGAGGGTATGGCTGTGATTGCAGATGGCCTGACTTCTTCCTCCAAGTCTTTAAAAACTGCAGGCATTTATTTTAATGAAGAGACTGGACAAGGAAGCACTACTGCCGTTAGCCCAAATACGAAAAGAGATTTTACTACTACGCTGACTGGTGTTAAAGCAAATGACAACGAATATGCTGATGCCGGCATTATAGCTGAAGATGGTAGTTATACCTTTACAAAGAATTCTACTATTACGACAGAGGGAGAAGCTCTCAATTCCTCACAAACGAATATCGTTATCCTTACCCAAAATGACAGTTCACTTTCGCTGGCAAGCAAGGGCAAGAAATCAGTTCTGGCAAGCACGCTGAATATCCAAAATAAGGGTAATGTTTCTATTACAGCTTCTGAATTAAAAGTTGCGATGGATGGCAGCGAATCAACTGCAGGAATTACCTCCGGTATTCAGATAGGTACTATGGATACGTATCTTTCCAGAGGCAATAATGTACTGTTAGTCAAAGGTGATACAACCATTGATGTAACCGGTAAAAAGGCTGTTATGGGCATTTATTCAATGACTGACAGCGAAACCGTTTTTGATGGAAATCTGAAAATAAATGTCAACAACACTACGGCTGATACAGATGCAACCGGTATCCTGGGACATTATCATACAAATGGTATATATGCTGGCTTTAATGATTCTACTGTAACTGTCAAAGGCGATGTGGATATTACTGTCAACGGCACAGGTATCCAGGCTAATAAAGGCGGTAAGGTCAATGTAATTGGCGGCGGTTCTGTTAAAATTGATAGAACTGATAAGGCCGACCAATATGCTTTAGAGGCTGAGGCTGCCGAAATATCTATGAACGTGGCAACTGATTCAGAAGGCAATGTGACTGGTGCAGGAAATCGTAAGGTTGTTTTGGAAGGTAACCTGGGCGTTTTGGACAAGTCCTATGGTGCTGCTCCCAATAATGATGGAGTATCTGTTATTTCTTTGGGATTTGCTACGGAAGATTCCACCTGGCGTGGTGTGGCTTATAATGAATATAGGGAAAATGAAGCTCGAGCAGAGGCTACTCAAGGCACCGATACAAAGGATGGAAAAATTAATCTTTACCTTAAGCAAGGCTCGTGGATAAACGAAGCTTACGGTGCTGTTAAGCAAGGCTTCACTGGCAGCAAGGTAAATGTTCTGGCAGGAGGAAATGATGCAGCTAATGCAGGTAATATCTTCCAAAATGACAGCAACAAGCTGACTATTGACAACTATAGCGGCAACACCAATATTTACTACGCTCATACCGGCAATGGTGAAGCAGCAGGTGACTACGCAGCAGGCGACACCATTATCAAGAGCGCAGAAAAGAATTCTTCTGTTTCTCTGATTACCGACAATAAAGGAGTTGCCATGGATAATGCTGACAGCGTAGCTAATGTGCTGAACGCATTGGCAGGTAAGCTGACATACAGCAATTTCACTAAGGGTGAAAAGAACCTGGCCGGTTACGTGAAGATTGCTGACGGCTTGACCGCAAGCAGCGCAGCTATGAAAATAGGCGACATCACCTTTAATAAAGAGGATGGCAAGGGCACCTATGTTAAGAAGGAAGTTGTTGAAAAATTTGATTTTACTACTGCTCTGACTGGCAATAAAACTAAAGATGATGAGTACGAAGGTAATATTGACAGCACTGGCAAGTATACCTTTAGCAAGGATTCAACGATTACCCTGGCAAATCCTGAGGACAATGCAGGTGCGATTACTGCAGAGCGTGACTTTACTATTGAAGCTGCCAAAGACCTGAAACTGAAGGTTAATGGCTCAAATCAAAATTCCTATGGCCTTGTACAGGATGCAGGTAAAAATGTTGTTATCAACGCCGAAAACCTGAATGTTGATATTTCTAATAATAAGGGCAGAGCTGACGCTATTCATGTTAACGGCAATTCTAATGGTGAGCGTGGTTCCCTTACTCTTAATGGCAACCTGAACATGAAAGCAACCCATGATATAAGTGCAGACGTTGGCGGCGCCTATACTTTGGGTGCTTACACATACCAGGCTGATATAGTGATTAACGGTAACGTTACCTCTGCAATTGATGCAGGTGATGGTGTTAATGCCTATTACGGCGCATCACATCTGTATGCTTCCGGTGCAACCGGCGAGCAAAACGAAGGCTATAAGGCAGGCACGCTTACTGTCAATGGTAATGTTGACCTGAGCGGTACTGCACAGGGACTGTTTGCTAACATTGGCGGTGCTGTTGTTACAGTTAACGGTGGCGGTAAGATTATTCTGGATGAAAAGGCTGCCAAGAGCAATGGTTATGCAGCTATTCGTGCTGAGAACTCTACTGCTAACATGAACGTTAAGCTGGATGCTGCAGGCAATGCTACCAGTGGCCTGGGTAATGACGTTGTAATCAAAGGCAACGTAGTTGCCAGCGTTGGTGCAGTCAACAGCATTGATAAAAATGGTACAATGACCAGAGTTAATCTGGCACTTGATACTGATAAATCATCTTTGCAGGGTGCAATAGTTAACGGCTTTGACCGTGAGGATGGCACTACCGGTATTGATACTGAAGCTGACGAGGGCGGAACTGTAAGCAAGCACTTTACCGGTGAAAACAACCTGTGGCTGCAGAATGGTGCAACCTGGACCAATGCGCTTTATGGAAAATTGAAGTTCTTTAAAGATGATAAATACCAGACTCCTTTCATGGGCAGCCATGTAACCAACCTTACCGGCGGCAGTGATGCAGCACATTCCGGCTACATTATCCAAAATGATAGAAGAACGCTGACCATTGATAACTACAGCGGTAATACCAATATCTTCTATGCACACACCGGTAACGGTGAAGCAACTGACAACTACGCAGGAGGCGACACTATTATCAAGCATGCGGCAAAGGATGCTGCAGTAACCTTGATTACCGATAACACTGGTGTCAATCTGAATAGTGAAGACAGCGTAACAAACGTGCTGAATGCCTTGGCGGGTAAGCTGTACTACAATGCCTATATTAATAATGAAAGAAATCTGGCAGGTACAGTAAGCATTGCCGATGGACTGACAGCTTCTTCCTTTACTAAGACCTACAATTCCGGCGACATTACCTTTAATGATAAAACCGGTCAAGGCAGCTACGTAAAAGCTGAAGTTCCTGTACAGACTGAGTTCACAACCCAAATCCAGGGCTTTGCTGCAAGAGATACTGAATATGTCAACGCAGGTATTACTACCGGCGACCAGAAATATACCTTTAAGAAGGATAGTTCTATTACCGTAGGCAATAAGGATGCCATCCTTGGCGTAGCAGAAATTCCTGCTGATTGGGTAACAACCTTCGAAAAAACATTTAAGGGTGTAACTGTAGACGCAGGCGAAAATACGCTGACGCTGAAGACGAACCAAAGGGCAATCTATGCCAACGGCAACAGCAAGCCGAATATTACCAGCAATATCACTGCAGGCAAGCTGCTGATTACAGCCAACGAAACCAGTGCCTACAGAGATGCAGCATTTGCTGTAGCAACTGGCGGTGTAACGCTGAATATCAATGCAGATATTGAAGGCACTGTTTATGGTACAAATAGTGCATCTTATGGCCTGTATGCTGAAAAGGGCTCTAAACTGACTGTTAACGGCGACATTACAGCAGTTAAGAAAAATGGCTATGGTATTGATGGCAAAACTGTCAACAAGAACTATGGTATCCGCGTAAATGACGGTACTATTACAGTTAACGGTGGCGTGAACATGATTGTCAACGGCAAGGCAATTGCAGCTGATAAGGGCACTGTTAATGTGAACATGAATGCAGACCTTAGCGGCGCGGCGAATCATACTGTAATCCTGCAAGGCGATGTGACTGCTTCCAATGGTACTGTAAACCTGGGCCTGAATACGCAAAGCTCCAAGCTGACCGGTGCAGTAAGCGGCAATGTAAACCTGTATCTGGCAAACGGAGCAAGCTGGGATAACACCGGAGCAGCAAGCAATGTAGCTAAATTAGCAGGCGGTACAGGTGCAGTGGGCAACATCTTTGCTAACAGCACTAACGCAATGACCATCGATAACTACAGCGGCAATACCAACATCTACTACGCTCATACCGGCAACGGCGAAGCTGCAGAAAACTACGCAGCAGGCGACACCATTATCAAAAGCGCCGCAGAAGGCTCTGTAGTATCCATGATTACCGACAACACCGGTGTAGCAATGGATAACGAATACAGTGTAGCTAATGTGCTGAACGCGCTGGCAGGCAAGCTGACCTACAGCAATTTTGTAAATGGTGAGAAGAACCTGACCGGTTATGTGAAGATTGCTGACGGCCTGACCGCAAGCAGCGCAGCATTGAAGACTGAAAATATTACCTTCAATAGTGAGAATGGTAAGGGTGGCTACGTAAAACCGGAAAAACCTGTACAGACTGAGTTCACAACTCAGCTACAGGGCTTTGCTGCAAGAGATACTGAATATGTCAACGCAGGTATTACTACCGGTGACCAGAAATATACCTTTACGAAGGATAGCACTATTACCGTAGGCAATAAGGATGCCATCCTTGGCGTAGCAGAAATTCCTGCTGATTGGGTAACAACCTTCGAAAAAACATTTAAGGGTGTAACTGTAGACGCAGGCGAAAATACGCTGACGCTGAAGACGAACCAAAGGGCAATCTATGCCAACGGCAACAGCAAGCCGAATATTACCAGCAATATCACTGCAGGCAAGCTGCTGATTACAGCCAACGAAACCAGTGCCTACAGAGATGCAGCATTTGCTGTAGCAACTGGCGGTGTAACGCTGAATATCAATGCAGATATTGAAGGCACTGTTTATGGTACAAATAGTGCATCTTATGGCCTGTATGCTGAAAAGGGCTCTAAACTGACTGTTAACGGCGACATTACAGCAGTTAAGAAAAATGGCTATGGTATTGATGGCAAAACTGTCAACAAGAACTATGGTATCCGCGTAAATGACGGTACTATTACAGTTAACGGTGGCGTGAACATGATTGTCAACGGCAAGGCAATTGCAGCTGATAAGGGCACTGTTAACGTGAACATGAATGCAGACCTTAGCAGCGCGGCGGATAATGCTGTAATCCTGCAAGGCGATGTGACTGCTTCCAATGGCACTGTAAACCTTGGTCTGAACACTGAAGCTTCCAAGCTGACCGGTGCAGTAAGCGGCAATGTAAACCTGTATCTGGCAAACGGCGCAAGCTGGGATAACACCGGCGCAGCAAGCAATGTAGCTAAATTAGCAGGCGGTACAGGTGCAGCGGGCAACATCTTTGCTAACAGTACTAACGCAATGACCATCGACAGCTACAGCGGCAACACCAATATTTACTACGCTCATACCGGCAACGGCGAAGCAGCAGAAAACTACGCAGCAGGCGACACCATTATCAAGAGCGCCGCAGAAGGCTCTGTAGTATCCATGATTACCGATAACAGCGGTATTGCAATGGACAACGAATACAGTGTAGCTAACGTACTGAATACCCTGGCAGGCAAGCTGACCTACAGCAATTTTGTAAACGGTGAGAAGAACCTGACCGGTTATGTGAAGATTGCTGATGGTCTGACTGCAAGCAGTGCAGCAATGCAGACCGGCAACATCGCCTTCAATGCTGAAACTGGTAAGGGTAGCCTGGAGAACGGTTCTATGAAGCCTGGCTTCACCTATCCGGAAACCCAGAAGCCGGAAGCTACTGAAAAGAACCAAGGTATTACCGGCGATGCTAAGACTGATTATCAATACAAGAAGGACGGTATCCTGAAGGAAGACGGCAAATATGTATTCACTCAGGATCCGACTAAGATTGAGGTTGAAAAGGGCGCTGCAGTAGAAGCAACCGATAAAGACATCAACATTGATACTACTAAGGCTAAGTTGGAGCTGAAGGGTGAAACTGGCATTAAGGCCAATGGTGCGGATGTTAATGTTAAGGGTAACACCGAAATCAGCGGCAATGTAGGTATCGACGCAGCAAACGGCAACGTAACTCTGAACGGCAGCACTACAATCAACGCTAATGACGGTAAAGGCACTGCCATCAACGCAGGCGAAGGTGGCAATGTAGATATCAACACCAACAATAGCGCGTTGAACATCAAAGGCGATATCAACGCCAATGGTGGTAACATTACCCTAGACAGCGGCAAAGCTACCGGCACCATCGAAGGCAACGTAAATGCAAGCAATGGCGGTAATGTTGGAATCAGCCTGAACGACAAGAACTCCACTATTACCGGCAGCTATAATGTTGACGCTGACAGCAGCATCGTAATGAACATTGCTAATGGCGCAACCTGGAACCTGACCGACGACGAAGACGATGCTGCAGGCATGTCTCTGTTGAGAATGGCTAAGGCTCCGGCTGCAGCAAAAGGCCTGACTGTTAACGGCGGTAAAACTGAGGCAGAAACCGGTTACCTGAACATGAACAAGAGAACTAAGGATCTCAAGATTGATCACTACAGCGGTTGGGAAACAGTTATCTATGGTCATGAAAATGCAGGCGACAAGGTAAGCGACTACAAGTCCGGTAATACCATTATCGACAAGGCAGAAACGGGCTCCGGCTTAATTCTGTACACCGATAATACTGGCATTACCATGAATGATAAGAAGGCTGTTGAAGCAGCATTGGCAGCACTGGCACAAAAGGCTCAGTACAATGATTATGAGGCAAACGGCGGTAACTTGACCGGCAAAGTAAAGATTGCCGAAGGCATGACTGCAGCTGGCAAGATTGGCTCTATGCGTTGGGATGAAAACGGTAAGGGCCAGTATGTTGAAAACAGCGTTAACTGGAAGGAAATTTACAACGGCAACTATGAAACCTTTGTAATGCAGGGTGTAAGAAGTGCCGCAACCACCTCCATGCACAGCTGGCGCGACAACATGCAGGATACCTACACCGGTGCAGACCTGGCAGATGCAGACGGCATCTTCGCTAAGGCATTGGGCGGCAAGACCAGCTCCGATGTTAAGGGCGTTAAAGATGACAACACCTACCGTGGTGTACAGGTTGGCTTGGACAAGGCTCTGGCAAACGGCTGGCATGCAGGCGTAGCATTCGACTATCGTAATGGCGATTCCAACTACCTGCTTGGCGGCAAGGGCGACAACCAGCTCTACAGCTTTGGCGTATACGGCGTGAAGAATTTCGCAGACCAGTCCTACCTGCGCGTAGCAGCAAAAGCCGGTCGTGTTGAAAACGAATACGACGTTTACAATGAAACCCGCAGACTGAAGCTGCATGGTGATTACAAATCCAACGCTTATGGCCTGACCATGGAATATGGCAAGACCTTCGGTAGCGAGGAAAGCTACTTCACTCCGAAAGCACAGCTGACCTGGTCTCAGGTAGGAGCTAAGGATTACACTGCCCGTACTCCGAACGACAGCATGAGAATTGACCAGGACGCTTACAGCAGCTTTGTAGGTAGACTGGGCTTTGAAGTAGGTGTGAAGAGCGAAAAAGGTCGCATATATGCAGGCATGTTTGTAGCGCATGAATTCAATGGCGATATCAGTGCAAGCTACTTTGCTAAGGACGGCGGCTACAAGTACACCAGCTTCAGCGGCGAAGACACCTGGATGGAAATGAGCATTGGCGGCAGCTATGACCTGAGCGACAACTGCCATATCTATGCAGACTTTGCTAAGGACTTCGGCGGCGACTTTGAACGCAAGTGGAAGGCAAGTGCCGGCCTGCGCTTCGAGTTCTAAGAGCTTTAAGTAAGTTATTCCCTGATATATAAGGCTGCGGCGCTGCCATGGTAGCGCTGCAGCAAACTCTGACACAAGCAAGCACAGCAGCTGTTCTGCCTTACGGCAGATGGCTGCTGTGTTTTTTCTTGAATTAAAATCTGCAAATGCGTCCGTTTGTTACTGCGAATTGTTATTCTTTGCGTCACGAAAGCTTACAGTGAATTTGTATAAAATAATTTCAAAAATGCACTTGACAGTACATAACTAGCGTGATAAACTCTATATGATAAAAAGTTACCAATAACTGAATAACAACAAGTGATATACGCAAATGAAAAATGTTGCTTCACAACAAGGAAGTAATCAATGCTTTTGTCAGCGCGTATTATCAGCAATTAGGTGAGGATATCTCAGATATCTTCTTTGCAGGGAAGTCCGATGTAATTTCGACGCTGTTCCGCAACTGTGAAAGGGAGCACCTTCATCGTTAAGCTGTAGCTTAAACCTCTTACCAAGGGATGAAGTGGCAATGATCTTAAGCCAGGGTACTGACTGATTGTATAAATTAAGAGGTCTACGAGATTAGGCATACTTAAGGAGAATGGGAAATACTAGGCATGTTTTGTGTCTGGAATTTTATCATGTTGCTTTGGGTATGTGCTAGTCTTTTTTTTATGAGTCTGAATATATTTTTCAATCTTAGGAATATTCAATAATAAAAATTAATCTGTTATCTGAGAAGCAGAAAACTCTGCTCCGCAATTTATAAAAAGTTGTTTGATGTAAAGGAGTTTTAATCATGGTAAAAAAAGCAGAAACTAAGGTAATCGAAATGGAAAACAAAATTGAGAAAATGACACAGTTCCTGGCTGACAATAAAATCGAATGCTTCGATGTACAAAAAATCGAAGATGCAAATCACACTACTATTTTCCGCAGTCGCATGGAGGTAAAAGGCCAACTGCTGCCGATGGCACTTTTGATGGATGATAGCGTTTATGTAATGCTGCAGGTACAAATTGCTCCGCAGGTTATCGACGAAGCAAAGCTGAAGGATTTTGCTAGTGCTATCAACAACATGAACAACAACGTGCGTCCGTTCAAATTCACCGTTTCCGAAAAAGGCGACCTCATGCTGAACGCCTGCATTACCGCCGAAAATAATACCTTTAACCCGGCTCTGACAAATGCAATCATGGCTGAAGCTGTAAAATTCCTGGAAGCGCAATATGGCAACATCATGGAAGCTGTTTGGGCTAAATAATTGCTTGCAGTGACAGCACTGTCTGAAAGCATGGCGATGAAGACAGTGACTGCCCGGTAAAGTAAACTTTTGCTTATGAAATCGCAGGCTGCTGTGCAAGCAGTGGTCTGCGGAATTTTCATATAAGCTGTACGGAGCATGGCTCTGTACAGGAGAGGCAGCAGCAATAGTGGGGATGACTACTGTCGTTCAAAGTTTTTGATAAGGAGGACTATATGCTGAAGTTAAGTCAAAAAAAGAGAAAAGCTTTATTGGCACTGGCCGTTGCCGCGACCGTTTTAGGTGCCAACAATGCATTTGCTGCAAGCGTGCATGACAAGGCTATTTCGGAAAGTAACAACTATGGCGCTTCTATGCGCACGTATTGGCAGAATCAAGGCGTTTATGATGCTAAAACACACACCTATACCTTCAATGAGGATATCACATTGAAGCCAAAAACATCGGAACAGAATCTGAACTTTTGGACACCGTTGTTTGGTGGTATCTATGTTGCAGGCTATAATCCGGTAACTATTGATATGCAAGGACATCGTCTTGACGTAGCGATGAACATGGATCCTGTTGCACAGGGGGCGGTTTTTAATCCCGGTGCCATCAGTCCTAATGTTCTTCATGTTACTTCTTCCAGCCTGACTATTAACAATGTTAAGGGCATGGAGCTTTCTGCCGCTGGTCCTGGTCTGGCGACCGGTAATATTACCGGTATTTATCTTGCTGGCACCAACCAGGAGGGCACCTACCATGATGGCAAAGGCCTTTCCAGCCTGACTATCAATAATGCTGATGGTTGGGATAATGCAATTAAATTCCATTCCAGCCAGGATCAGGTAGAAAATGGCATTTATGTCTGGAAAAACTCCGGCAGTGCCGACCTGAAGATTTCCGGTCTGATTGATATGTATGTCGGTAACGGCAGCGATGTAATTACCGTCAGAGGCGGCGATTATACCGGCGATACTCAGGGAGCTCCTGCTGCTTATATCGGTGGCGGCGCTTTCAAAACCAGCACTGGCCGTGCTGCTAATGTTGTAGGCGGTCTTCTGTCTGTAAACTCCAAGCTGGAGAATGGCGAGATTGTTGCTTCCGATGCCAATCGTGATGTACAGATAGACGGTAATATCCGTGTCGGTGATGTCGGCAGAGACCAAGGCACAGTAACACTGGGCCTGAATACCGCAGATTCCTATTTCAAGGGCATCATGTACACCAATTACGGTGAAGGCGATGCACATATGATACTGCAGAACGGTGCACAATGGACTAACAGCAGCACCAGCCAGGACAGCAAGGATTATCATGGCAGCAGCCTGAAGCAGTTTGTCGGCAGCGAGGGAAAAGCAAACACCGGCTATATCTTCCAAAAGGATAATGCAGCGCTGAATTTGGGTAATTACAGCGGTTATACAACTGTGTTCTATGAGCATAACAATGACGGCACCAAAACTGCTGACTATACTGCAGGCAATGTCGTTGTTAATACTGCTAAGATTGGCAGCAATATTACCCTGATTACTGATAATGTTGATGTTAACAATGATGCAACTGTAAAAGCTGCGTTGAATGCGTTGGCGGGCAAGCTGTATTACAATGCTGCTAAAAATGGTGAGAATGCTTTAGACGGTATGGCTGTTATTGCTGAAGGTCTGACTGCTTCCTCCAAGGCTTTAAAAACAGCAGATATTTACTTTAATGACCAGACTGGTCAAGGTACTACTGTTTCCAATATAAATCAAACCAAAACAGAATTTACTACTACTTTGACAGGTGTTAATTCCCAAGATGGGGAATATGCCGAGGCAAATGTTATTAACGATGACGGCAGCTATAAATTTAAAAAAGACAGCAGCATTATTATGACTAATGGTGCATCTGCTATTGAAGTACAGAAGAGTGCAGTGATAAATGCTGAGGGCCGTAAGCTTGATTTGCAAGTCAACAGCGACAAGAGTAATAAACTCAACGGTATTAAGCACAATATTGATGGCAGCTTCACTATCAATGCAGGTGAATTGAATGTAACTGCTGTTAACACTAAAGAATTCGGCAGTGTACGCGCTATCGAAATTAACAATGATAATAAGAGCGTAAAACCGAATGCTGTAATCAATGCAAAGGTTAATGTTAAGGCTGAGGCTAATAATGGCAATGCTTATGGCTTGTACAGCGAAAATGGCAGTACACTCACCGTAAACAACGATGTAGTCATGAACAGCGGCAATGAGGATGAGTGGGCTGTAAACGGTAAGGTTTACAATAACGGTCTTCTTCTCAACAGCTCGGCAGCTCTTTTTGTTAAGGGCGGTAAAGCAACAGAATTAAATGTTAACGGTAATGTAGATTTGGCTGTTAATGCTCATGGCTTACTGGCTTCAGGCGAACAAGGTGTGATTAATGTTAATGGCGGCAGCATTACAGTAAACAAGTCTACCAATGGTTTGTATGCTATTGCAGCTTTAGATAATGGCACTGTTAACATGAACGTTGCTAATGGAGCAGCAGGCGCAAATAATGTTAATATCAATGGTAACATTGGTGTAATTGCCGGCATGATGGGCTCTATTGGTATGAGCACAGCAGATGTTAATCTTGGCTTGGGTACAGATAAATCTGTTTTGAACGGCGTTATTTACAACAGCTTTGATTCTGCAGAAGGCAAAGCAAATCTGTATTTACAAAACGGCGCAACCTGGAATAATGCAAGCTGGGGTAATATCATTAATGATGAGGAAAGTCTTGCATTTACAGGCAGCCATGTAACTAAATTTGCTGGTGGCAGCGATGAAGCACATGCGGGTAACATTTTCCAAAAAGATGCCAATAAGCTTACTATCGATAACTATAGCGGCAATACTAATATCTTCTATGAACATGAAGGTAACGGCGAAGCGGCAGCCGATTATAAAGCTGGCGACACTATTATCAAGGCTGCAGCTAAGGATTCCGTTGTTAGCCTGATTACCGACAATAAGGGTATCAGCATGGATAACGATGCAAGTGTTGCTAACGTGCTGAATGCATTGGCAGGCAAGCTTACCTATAGCAACTTTACCAAGGGTGAGAAGAACCTGACAGGTTATGTAAAGATTGCCGATGGTCTGACTGCAAGCAGCAAAGCAAAATATACTGCTGACATTACCTTTAATGAATCAGGCAAGGGTACCTACGATAAAGCTGCTTCTGTAATGCCTGATCATCAGGTGAAAACAGAATTTACTACTACACTGACTGGTGTCAAGGCTGATGATGGTGAATATGTAGCTGGCGGCGTTTTCGTTAAAGACGGTTCCTATAAATTTACTGAAAACAGCAGCATTACTACTGACGACAAGTCTTCTATAGACCTGAGACAGGCTGCAACAATAGATGCTAAGGGTAAAACCTTGACTCTTAACGCTAATTCTAATACAGGTTCTACAGTTTATGGACTTGGCGCCAGCTCTGCTGACGGCGTAACTGTTAATGCAGGCAAGCTGGTAATCAACGGCAGCAGTACCAACGGTCGTATTGAAGGCATCAACGTAGGTCAAGGCGTACATAGTAAGGACAAACCGATGAAGCTGACCATCAACGGTGATACCGAGTTCAATATGAAGGGTATTGGTTATACCTTGGGCCTGTATGCAGCTGGCAATTCCGAAGTAACCTTTAACGGTAATGTTACCGCTATGGGTAACGAAAACAGCGAATGGGGCTTGACCTCCGAGAAAGGTGCTTTTGGATATTATGGCTGTTCCTTGGTATACAGCGGCAGCAACTACTCTGTGCAGATGGGACCGAAGGTTACTATCAATGGTGATGTAAATGCTAAGATTGACGGTAACGGCCTGTTTGCTAACGGCGGCCATGCTAAGCTGACGATTAACGGTGGCGGCAATATCGAAATCAACAAGGATAATGCACACAACTATTATGCAATGATTGCTGAATCCGGCACCACCAGCATGAATGTTAACCTTGATGAAAACTACGATGCAGTAAGTGCAAGAGACAACAAGCTGGTACTGAAGGGCAATGTAGGTGCATCTACCGGTGCTATAAATGCTAATGAGCCTGAGCTTTACACTAAAGTAAACCTGGGCCTGGCAACCGCAGACTCCGTATGGACCGGTATTGCATATAATGGCTTCAAGGATGAAGGCAATTCCGCATATGGCAGCGATAAAAAGTTCTACGGTGCAATCAATGTCTTCCTGCAGAACGGTGCAACTTGGAACAATGAGCAATGGGGTGCAGCTGTTAAAGGCTTCGAAGGCAGCCATGTTGCTAAATTTGTCGGCGGTGAAAGCGAAGCAACTGCAGGCAATATCTTCCAAAAGGATAGCAGAAACCTGACTATTGACAACTATAGCGGCAACACTAACATCTTCTACGCTCACACCGGCAACGGTGAAGCAGCTGAAAACTACGCAGCAGGCGACACTGTTATTAAGGGTGCGGCAAGTAATTCTGTTGTAAGCCTGATTACCGATAACAGCGGTATCAGCATGGATAATGCAGACAGCGTAAACAATGTATTAAAGGCACTGGCTGGCAAGCTGACCTACAGCAATTATGTAAACGGCGAAAATAACCTGACCGGTTATGTGA
>ENA-ORUV01000908-ORUV01000908.1-human-gut-metagenome-genome-assembly--contig:-NODE-908-length-15923-cov-61.862_pt1 | contig 15923 bp, 16 predicted proteins | sample MGYA00242089_ERZ509229 | MGnify/ENA primary metagenome ERZ509229 (study PRJEB26280, sample SAMEA2338805) | human gut metagenome | biome: human gut; feature: human-associated habitat; material: faeces...
CAGTACGGATTTTTTGAGAATGATAAGAAAATAAAGACTCCTGCTGTGCAGGTAAAAATGAACTGATCATGATAGATCTCCTTTACTTTAAGACTTAAAGCCCAAACTTTTTTGAGAAATTTGGAAGCCAAGAGCTCAAAACTGCAAGTAAAGAAGCAGCGGACATATTTCCTTTTCAGGTATTGTATTAGTCGCACTCTCGGCATAGAGATCACATGAGTGATAATGTGAGAATGTACTGTTATCGCAAGCACTGCGCTTTACTTAAGTGTTTTGAGCACCTGCGATAACTATAGGTACATTTTTAATAAAATGCAATAACTAATTGAAATTATTGATTTTTATATAGATATATTACTACAATTTTAATTATATTAAATTTTATTTAATTAAAACCATATATTTTTTAGGAATAGCTAACTTTACCTTATTTTCTTTTCTCTAAATTGTAATCAACACCCCATGAGGAAAGATCCATGCAACAATCTTTATTGTCTGATGTCTGTAATTCATCTTCGAGCCCAAGAGATTTTAAAATATTCTTTTCTTTCTTTGTGAAGCCTTTTTTAGATCTTAAAATAAGATGGGTATCACTTACAGGAACAACTTTTAGTGTATGTTCCTCAATTTTTAAGCGACTATAAACCATAGAAGGTTCATTATATCTACGTTCTAAATATACTTGTATATCGCCAACAAACTCTTTTACTTCTTCAAGTTCTTTTATAAGTTCACTAATTTTCATTTTTCCACCTTTTTTTTACTTCGTTAGTAATTTATTTAAATTGTGATTTTTGTTCTTTTGTATATTTTTGTTCATTCCTTTTCTTAAATCAGAATTAAACATATTGAAGTCTCTTGCTAAAGATTGCTTATCCTTAGCAAAGCCTTTTCCAAATGATGGACATTTTGGAAACAGGCTATCTGCCATGGCAAAAAAGCCATTTGTAAAGGACTTTATAAAGCTCATTTTTAATGTAATTTAACTATTTATATAAGGATTTCTGCTTGATTAAGTTATTTAAAATCTTTTTTAATTCTTTCTTTGACAGTCCATTATTACTATTAGAAGTATTAACAGTTTTATCAAAGTATTCCTTTTTATTTGCTAAGATTGACTCGATATTTTCGTCAATGGTGTTTTTAGCAATTAACGAAATTATATTAACAGAATGTTCTGTTCCAATACGATGAGCACGATCTTCAGCCTGTAAATTATCTGCATAAGAATAACTCTTATCAATAAAAATCACAGCACTGGCTTTATTTAGAGTAAGCCCTGTGCCCATTGCGCCGATGGTACCTACAATAATATTGTGCTCTGGAGAACTTTGAAATAGATTAACTTTTTGTTGTCTTTCTTCTAAAGGAACATTACCTGTTACAAACAAAGGATTATATTCAGCTAAAGAATCTACAACGTCTTTTACTGTTTCAGTAAAATTAGTAAAAACAATGATTTTACGTTTAAGAGGTAAATATTCTTCTGTATATAATTCAACCAGACGTTCAATTTTAGATTTAACGGAAGAATTTATACCTGAGGTAGCTTCTCTTAAACGGATCAAAAGACCTAAAATATTTGGAACTTCCTTTTCTTTAATATCACCATTTTCATCTTCAGTCTTTTTAATAATCATAGAAATATGATTTTGTTGTTCTTTATATTCTTTCTTTTCCTGTGCTGATAATTCAATATACTCATTTTTATAAATCTTAGGAGGAAGATCGATTACATCATTTTTTGTTCTTCTTAACATGATTTGTTGCAGATCAGCATTTAAATTATTAAGATTTTTAAATCCCATAACTTGCTTACCTTCCCAACCGCCTAAAATCACGTATTTATTTCTAAAAGCAAAGTAATTATCACGAGTAGCGCCTAACCAGTTAAGAATATTCCATAAATCTAAAGGGTTGTTAGTGATGGGAGTACCTGTAAGACCGATTTTGAATTTTGCATCACGCAAATTATTGGCTACAGCTTTACCCTGTTGAGTCTTAGGATTTTTGATTTTATGAACTTCGTCAACAATTACCCCACCAATTTTTTGAGATTTAACGTACTCAGAAATTTTGCTAATAATTTCAGTTTTTCTTAATTTTTCAATATTGATAATTCCAAAATAGGTATCATCATTAAGCCATTTTTCAAGATCAGCAAGAACATCGTTTTCGTTACCTAAAATGATTGATTTTTCATTAGAATGAATTGAAATTTCCTGAGCCCAGTTAAAACGAACTGAGTTGACACCACAGACAACCAGGACTTTATTTAATTCATCTTTTTTATTTACTGTAATATCAATACTTTCTTTAGTTTTACCTAAGCCCTGTTCATCACATAATAAAAGCTGGTGACGCTTTAAACCATAATTAAAAGCTTCAATCTGATGAGGTAAAGGCTTAGTTTTAAAACAAAAATCTGATTCTGGCTTAATACCATGAAGGCGATCTTTTGCACTAAGACAAGATGTAAGATCTTCAGCAATCAAAGCTACTACCTTATTTTCTAAAGAAGGATCTTCAAAAAACAGACGATTACTGAACATCTTACCAACATTTACTAACTCTGATTCGGGAATTTCCCATTCATGTGTATCAGGAACATAAGTTCTGTTAGAAAGAGATTTAATGAGATCTACAGTAGATGCGTCATAGTTAAAAGACAGAACGTAAGCATTAGTGAATTTTTTAGGAAATACTGCCTTTTTTAAGGTAATAGCATTATATGGCTTGTGATTTGATTTATTGTCAAAAGTAGAAACATTGACTGAAGATACCATAAAAACCTCATACATGATATTTTATATATTTGCTGATATATTTGATTATATCAGATTATATTAAATATTTTAATTTTACTTACCTGAAGAGCCAAATCCACGATCACCTCGATCAGTTTTAACACCTATAACTTTTCCTTCAACCATCACGATTTTAGGTAAAGGAAGAATTACGAGCTGGGCAATTTTATTACCTTTAAAAACTTTTGTGACATTAAAAGGTTCCAAGACAACTCTAATTGAGCCTGTGTAACCAGCATCAACAACTCCAATCGGAGTACCAATACCTTTAATGTTAAAGGAGGAACGTGGACATAGAAGACCAACATAACCTTCTGGAATTAAGACATGCACTCCTGTGTCAATATTATTAGCCTTATTAGGCTCTAAGATCTGATCTTCTTTACACATAAGATCAAATCCTGCATCATTATCATGAGCACGTACAGGAGAATAAGCATTATGATCTAATTCATAAATTATTTGCATAATAAACCTCAAATTTTCTAGCCATGGCTAGGATTTACAAAAAAATTATCAAATTCAACATACAGTATGATATATTTGATTATATCATATTTTGGAGATATATAAATGGAAGAAAAAGAAATTGTTTATAGTAAAGAAATTGAAGGTGAAAATATAAAAGTTCACACCAAATATTCATTAGTAACTACACAAAACAAACCTGAATATCAGCTTCAGGCATTTGCAAAACGTACTGATGAAACTGATTTTAAACCTTTTTTGAATAGAAAAATGTCTTTTTTAAAACTGGAAGAATTTATTGAATTAACTAAACAGATTTTCAGTCAGGTTGTTTCTTTATTAAAAAGATTTACTAAACGCTTTAAAAAATAAAGCCCTAAAATTCAATAAGAACAATAAGGCTTTATTTCAAACACAAATATAGACAAATAAGGAGGATTTTTCATCTTTGCAAGGAACTGCAAAATAGGTAACAAACGAACGTTTGAACTAAATACACTATATTTTACTTTATTCAAATTGTCAATCAATTTTATCTTTTAAATTCTCTTTTAGTATGATTTGGTATCACCAAATTGTAATACTGAGTTTTTAAAGGAACTTTTAAAGATAAAAGATATTTTAAACCTGGATTAAACAAAGCTTTCATTAATGGATCTAGTCCATTTCTAATTGAAAGCTGTTTATTTCTAAAAAAATTATTAAGTTTATTTTCTGTTTCAAAAAAATCAAAAACATTATTTACATACTTTAGATCTAATACATTACTGAGCATCACATTAGAGAAGTGGCTAGTTTCAATAAAGCTAGCTGCAAGATTATGATCTAAATTATCTTTTAAAGACAAAGCATTATTTTTGAGAGTTGATGAATTTTTACATAATTCACAAACAGTATCTAAAACTAATTCTGTTTGCTGTTTTAAGTCAATTTTTGGAAAAGCATTTTCAAATTTATATTTCTTAAAAAATGAATTATCAAAAAGATCTTCCTGAAACAGAGGATCACTGCCAACAAGATAAATGCAGGCATTAAATCTTAATAAATTTTGATTTAATCTGCACAAATTAAGCTCTCTAACTCTAAAGGAGAAATTATGATTTTGCTCAAAATTAAAAAGCACGTCATTAACATCATAACAGTTAGATTTAGCCCAGAATTCAGCAACATCATCAAGTAAATTCTGGGTTTGACCTTCCATTATTTTAATATCATTGTTAAAAGAATAGTAATAAGGAATATATTTAAGTTCAGCTTTTTCAAGACAATTTTCTTTGTGATTTTTCATAATTTGGTAGGAAAGATCACGTTGTGCTTCATTATTACCAATAAATAAATTCTGATGGTCCTGAGATAGCATGGCTTTATTTTTAAGTTCAGAATTATTTAAAATTTTGTCAATAAAGCTTTTACCTTGAATTAATAAAGCAGTTAAATCATTACTTTCTTTAATTCCTGTATCACAAGACATCAAATCTTGATCTAAGATAATATCTGAAACATATCCTTGTTCCATTAGATCAAAATTAATCTTTCTATCGAGAACATCATTATAAATAGAAAAATAGGATACTAGATCAGACATTAAAGACTTCTTCCCTTACCTTTACGAGACTGCTCATTCTTTTTAACTTGTGACTGTTTCTTTTGTTCTTGAGCCTTTTTAGCATCTAATTTTTTCTGTTGTTCATTTTTAATTGAACGATGTGCTTCATCAAGATTTGATGGAATTTCTTTATCAAGATCTGCGGATACTTTAATTCCTGTAGCTTCTGTTTTATTTTTTTGAGCAACAGCTTTAGCAATTTCATCAGGAACCTCGGTTACAAATTGAGCAGAACCAGGTAATGGCTCTGATTTAAAAGTATAACTGGCATTTTGATCTTTATAAGCATTGTTGAATGCTTCTTCAATGCTATAAGAACCATTATCATTTTTTTTAATATTTAAAGGAGCATCTGAAATTAGAAATTTATGACCAACTTGTGGCAAGGAATCAGTAATTTCCTGATTTTGATTTTTATTATGAACTGAAGTTACTGCCTGAGCATGTTCAGAACCTTTAGGCTCAACAACATTTTTAGGCTTATATTTTTCTGTTTTACCTTGTTGTTCGTCTAAAGCAACTTGTTCAGTAAATTCATTTTCGATATTTTTTTTGACAGCAGATCCCTCAAACTCAGCATCTTCATTTCCTAACTTAAGATCTTTATTTTTGGTAACATAAAGATCTTTGTCATTAGAAGGAATAAAAGCTCCTACCTTAAGACCTTCTACCAGTCTGGTAAACAAAATACGAAAAACACTACCTATACCTTGACCGCCATGAGAATAATCTTGTTCTACATGCGCAAAAGCATTTCTTTTCTGATCACGCTCAGCTTTCTCTTTAGCAGCATCACTGTCAATAAACTGCTTTTTGTTGTTGATCTGCGAACGATAACCCTGCTCATATAGTTCTTTTGATTGTTGAAGATCTTTTTTTGCTGCATTTTCAAAACTGGACATCTCATTATCGGATACAGACATAATAGTTCCTCCTTATCTTCTTACAGAAGTAGCTTTACGGATAGAATTCTCAGAATTTGACTGAGAGTTTTTTGTTTCGTGATTTTTTGACTTTAAAATAGGATCTGAGTTGCTTTCTACTACATTTCGAATTTGTTTTTCGTTTATATCAGTTTTTTCTATTGAATTATTTAAATGCTTAAGATATTCATTTAATTTCTTAGCTTCATTTTTTTCAAATTCATGTGTAGCTTTAGAGATCTTGTGATTATCAGCTGTTTCAAGACAGATAGATTCAATATGCTCACGCATACGCTCAGGCGAAATTTTGTATTCATCAGCAAAAGTGACAGCACCAGAAGCTAGCTCTGTTTGTGTAAATGATGGTTTATAGGCTTTAGCTAAAGGTCTTAAATCACGTAAGACGAAACGAGCTGTATGCTCAGCTTCATGCACAGAAGCATTTACTTTAGTAGTAGCTGCTTTCATTGATTCATCAGCACTTAAAACAGCAATACCAGCCCTAGGACACTGTTTAGCCAGCGATTCAGCAACATACTTCATATTATCAAGAGTATTTGCAGATACAACCACTGTATTAGAATCAGCGCACTTTGAAATTGCTGCTGCTGATTTTGGATCTTCTACAATTAGAATAGCCTCAGCTTTATTCAATTTTTCAGCAAAAGATCTTGGATTAGAGCTCATATACTTGGCAGGTACTGAGAATGTACCTTTTAAAGGAGCTCCTCCAATAAATTCTTCTTTACCATTATCAGAAATAGCCATGGCATTTATGATCTTTCCGCTGGCATTGTACATAGGCATAAAGATGGTAGTTTTAGTTTGAGTAGCTTCTTTGTTATTGACAAAAGCATAACCATCAAAAGCACCTTTATTATCAATAAAACCGCCAAACTCTTTAGCAGAAATTCCGCTCTGTTTTAAATAAGGGAAATCAAGATTTGTTTCTGAAATTAACTTCATATTGTCAGTAGTAAAGTTTTCAGAAATAGCATGAGCTGTATCAATTCTTGACTGTCTTGTCATGGCATTCTTAGACTGCATAGCTTTAGAGAAATCTTTTTTAAAGTTCTCAAACTTAAAATTACTCTCCTGACCTACTTCAAACTCTTTCTGTTCATTTGTATTTTTATTAAAGATTAAGATCTTAGGCACTGCTTCAGTGGTTGAAAATTTATAAGACAATGCTCCCAACTGATGAGTTTCATCATCTAAAAGTAACTTCGACTTATCAACAGTCGCACCCTCTTCAGTCAGATGCTTTGCAACATCATCCAAAAGAGTATGAGCATAAGCAGACATTTTATTCAGATCTTCCTGCTTAGGCATATATTCAGCGAAAGCTTTACGATTCTCAGGAGAATCAACTACGCATAAAGCACCACAATAAGGATCAGAATGGAGCTTGCGTTTTAAATCAGCTGGTAAATGCTTTCTTTCGTCATAATCCATAACGATATATAAAGGTTCAGCATTTTTAGGTAAATCAATTTTAGAATTGAGTTTAAATTCGTGAGCTCCCATATCACGTTGCTTTGAAAAACCTTGTTTCTCGTAAGCTTTTAAGAGAGAACTTGCTTCAGCATTGTTAAGATTAAACTGCTCATCTAGTTCTTCTAAAGTTAGCTCCTGATCTTTATGATCAGCGATAAAATTATTTGTTCTGGAGCTGATCACTTGACCGTTCTTGCAAGCCATCTCCTGCATGGTTTTAACCTGAGAAACAAAACGAGCGTATCGATCAAGTTTCTCATGATCATCAGTAGAAATCTGATTTTTTAAAGTTGATAACAGTTTTTTAACATCTGATTTAAACTTATTTTCATACAGGTTATAAGGAGTTGTTAAAACACCATTGGTACATAATTGTGAATTAGCATTGGTAGCAGCTCCAAAAGCATAATCAGACATCAGCTTATTCATCTGCTGAATCATAGAATCCTGACCATGATTAGTGCTCTTGGCTAAATTGCGTAAATTACCTTCGATAGAATTTTGAATATTATGAGCTGCTTCCTGATAACACAGACCTAAACATTCCTTTTCAATCTGAGCAGAACGTTTAAAAAATTCTTCATCCTTAAGTTTAGAAATTTTTTTAAAACCATGTAAAGCATTAAAATAGCCTTCAGCCTTTTTATAGTTATCTTTATAGCCTAATTTAATACCTGCATTGTCAAATGCTTTAAAAATTTCTGAATAACCGTTTACGGCACCCTTAATTCCTAAAGCTTTTTCCTTAGCACACTGAACTAAAGCTCTGGCAATAAAAGCCTGACGTTTGGCATAGTCTTTTTCATTCAAAGCAATAGCCAGCATGGACTTTCCTAAAGTAGGTTCACCCTGGTTAATATCAAGACCTGATAAATTATGAGGTCTCTGCATTTCTAAAATACGGTTGCGATAACGACTGATTTTAGCAATAGCAGCAGTTGTGTAATACTGATGTGCGATGTTATCGTACTTAAAACCATTTTCAGGATTAGCAACCCATTTTGAATACTTAGGAGGAACATAATCAAGATAAACACGATCATTCATTTCTAACTGATCGTCAGCAGTGTATTTAATTCCCTGAGTAGCAATCTTGATCTTTTCAGCACGCTCACGAGCCTGTTCTTCTGTGTACTGTTTTAAACGTTTTAATTCTGGATATAACTTAAACTGATTTTCATCGAGCTCATACAGATCATATTCTTCCCTGTAATAAGCTTTTGACAGATTATTTAAAACATTTTTAGCTTCTCTGTCAGAAGTATTAAGTTCTAAAAAAACGCTGCTCATTTTAGGATCCTTTTATCTTGAGTTAGGAAAGAAAAGCTTTTTATGATTAAAAGCCATATCTTTAGCTTTATCTACCTGAGTTTGCACCTGTAGTTCATAGTTTCTGGTGCTGTAAATACTATTTAATACCTGAGGCTTATTATTGATTAAGTCATAAAAATCATTATAAATTTTTAAGTTTCGGAACAAAGGGATATCTAAGCCAAAATGATCTTTAATTACGCTGAATAAAATTCCACGTTCGAAATAATCTGGAAGAGAACAAAATAAAGCAGACTTAGAACCTTTTATTAAAAGCGAACAGTAAATATCATTTAATGCTATATTTAAGCGTTCAAAAACTTTGTCAAACTGCTTTTCTGAAATTGAATAATTTGAACAATCTAACTTAAAAAAACCGTAAGGTTTTAACATTAAACGCTTATTATCAAAATTAAAATGCTCATTCTCTAAAAGATTGAATAATTCAGTCTCATTAAAGGCAGTGTAGTCAGAATTTAGTTTTTTAGTAAATCCAGCTTTAATTTTAGGAGAAAATTCTGCACTATAAAAATCACCTGAGCCTAAGTAACACATAAAATCAAAAATTTGACGTTCAATAGCTAACTGAAAACTTACAAAGTGATTTACATTCATTGTTTCACAAAGACGATCAGCATATCTTAACTTCTCTAAGAATACTAAAGCTTGATCGTTTTGTAATACAGTCCCCTTGTTTAAATTTTCTTCAAAGGGATAAATTACAGGATTATCTGAAGTTAAAACTAATTCACATGAAATCATTTTTATACCTTAGAAAAGACCAAAAAATTGAGTTTTTTTCTTTTTAGGCTTGGCATTTTTAATAAAAGCAGGTAATTCAACTTTTTTTTCAGAAAAACAATTTTTTTCTAGGATTGGATAGTCCTTTAAAGCATCTTCATAAGCAATCTGATTTGCAAGCATAAAGACTTCAGAAACAGTATTTAATACTAGCTGTTTATGAACTTCATAACATTGAGGATCTTTTAACAGCATAACTGTTGTATCTTTGTGCTGAAAAGCATCAACATACTCTCTCATAAAATTAGAGATTGTCATATCGGTGTTTTTAGCAAGTTCTACGTTGGTATCAATGACTTCTTTGTTATAAGCATCATAAAAATTTATAATGTTTTCTTTTTTAGAAAAGTCAGGAAAATACTTACCAACTTCAGAATGGTAATCTGAAGATTCATCAATAAAATCTTCAATTTTCTTTAAAAAATCTAAATAAGTCTTATAACGAGAGCCTTCTTTACCAACTTTTAAAAATTCATTGATAGCTACTAATGCAGGACCACATTTTCTGACAAAAAACTCTTCTAGCTTGGTATTATCCAATTCTTTATTTAGATTATCGGCATTTTTAAGTAATTCATCCCAGATATTCATACGCACCTGCAAACTTTTCTAGCCATGGCTATAAACTATGTAAGGTACAGTTAAAATTAACTATACCTTACATCGTACTAAACACTAACGACCTCTGTAGTTATTATACTGCTTCTTCTGAACCTGTTTCTGAGGCTCCTTAGTCTGAGTTTTAGTTGCAGTTTTTTTGTGAGAATAAGACTGAGTCTGTGTCTTATTCTGAGTGTTCTTATCAGGGTGCTTTGCCTTATACTCAGCAAAAAGCTTATTGCCCAAAGCTTCATTATATTGAGACCCGATTGACTCTCTTAAAGCTCCATCAATCTGTACTGCCTGTTCATGGTTCTTGAAGATCTGACCATAATTATCAAAAATCTGAACATCAGCTGATTTTAGCTGAGGATGTGCTGATGCAAGCTGATCCTTAGGCATATTCCAAGTCTTAGTAGAAGCCTGATAGTGCATGCCAGGAGTCTTATGAACGGCATCAAGTAGAGTTGGGTTGGTCTTTAAGTTAAGGCGCAGATAAACCTTATTAGCAGCCTTTGTATATTCTTCAGCTACCTTTTCCGCAGTTACAGGCTCTGAAAGCTCAGATACATCTTCCTTAGCTTCAGTCTGACTACCTTTCTTAGCTAAAGCTTCCTTAATCTTAGCTGACTTTTCCTCAAAAATTTTCTCTCCTAACTCGTTTGAATAGCAGGTACCGATTGTGTTTCTGGTTGTTGAGTCAATTTCAGCACCCTTGAAATCTTTAATAAATAACTGCTTTGCATGATCAGTAATAAAACCTGCTTTGATACCAGGATGAGCTGCTGGAAGTTCAATCTTAGGAAGTAAGTATGCTCCCAGCTTATATGAATAAATGATGTTGTCTGTATGTAAAATAGCTTCCTTTACAGAAGGATCTCCTTTAGTTCTAATAAAGATCCAGTCTTTCTTTTCAGTATTTTCAGTTACATTAGCCATAATAAAATCTCCATAAGATTTAAATAAAAAAAATCTAAATTCTCAAAAAAAGAGAACTTAGATTTCTTTTACAAAAATTAACTTATTCATCTTTAGTACCAAATTAGTAACTAAACTAATGTGAGGAAGAAACTAATCCAGAAAATGCTAGTAAACAGAATTAATTCCTTCCTCTATTCGCTGTTTGATTTTATTATATATAACAGAAAATAAAAAATCAACATAATAAAAAAAATATTTATAAATATATGTAAAACAGCTCAGCTGTTCTTTTTATATAAACGATCTTAAAAAAAGATCTTAAGCCTTTTAGATAATAAAAAAGTCATCTATCCATCTGATTTTTGGATATTTTTTAAGCAGAAAACAGTTCATTCAAATTTCAAATAAAGTTATTAGATTTTTAATAAAGTTAGATAATTCCAAATAAAGTTATCCACACAATTTTAAATCCCAAATAAAGTTATCCACTACATAAAAATCAAGTAAGACAAAACTTATTCAGACTTATTCAGACTTATTCAGAATTATTCTTAATAAGACTCTATTAAAGAGATTGAAGTGGCAATAAAAGACCTGAAAACGGAGAAATTTACAAAGCTACCTATGCCAAGAAAGATCTTTAGACATGAACATGAAAAATTAGATGAGAAAGGAATTGAACTAATTAAAGAGAGCCTTTAATTCGTTATTGATTTTAGTTCGTTCTGATTCAGTTGTACCATAAACGACCTTGCCGGGTACATTTATAGGTTCAGTACTGCTGTTTGAATTGATAGTCTCAACTTGACTTTGATGGTTTAGCTTTTTGTCTTTTAACCTTGAAATGACTTTATTAAGATAACTGGTTACAGTTTTAGCTAAACTGTTCTTTACAGCAGAAATATAGCTTAAAAGACAGTCTTTTTGATCTATAGAGAACAATTTTGTAAAAACAACTGTTTTTTTAGTAGCCATGGCAAGAACAACAAAAATACTTTTAAGTTGCTCTATACATCTATCTGCAAATGCTAATATATTGCCTTCTTTTATCGAAAAATCTTCTAAAAAAGCTCTTAACTCTGATCTGTGAGGTTCAATAAATTTTGATAGTAAGGATGTTAATTGCCGTTCAATAAAATCTGGAGCAATTTTTTCTGATGATAAAGCTGTGAGCTGGGATGACAGCTCTTTTAAGGCTCTTTGACGAGATTTAAAAATACAATAAGTCAGACCTAGGACTAAACTCGAACAAGAGCTACCAATTAAAATTTTAACTAGAGATCCTTCAATTAAAGTAAATTCTAAAGAAGTACTTTTTACCAATTTTAGATAATCTAAGGAAAATGACAAAATAAAATTAGAACGATCAGTTCGTAAATAGCTGATGAATTTACCTTTTGAAAGAAGCTCTAATACCTTTAGAAGACGCTTACGGCTGCTATTATTATCAATAACATTGTCGCCAAAAAGCATATAGCTAAGATCTTTAAAATTGCTTTCAAAAGTTAAATTTGAAATTTTTTCTAACAGTTCTTCACTGGAAAATTTACTTAAGTGTAATGCTTTAGGCACAGCAATATTTTTTAATATTACATTATTAAGAATATTTGCATAAAAAAGCAATGAACGAGAATAGTTAGCTTTTTCTTTTGAGGAATACAAATCAGAGTTTTGAATTTGAAGATTAAGTTCTTTCATAAACTTAATCGAGATATTCAATTTGTTAAAAGTTATTCTTTTTATAAGCATTTTCTACTATATTTAAACCTAATAAACAAAAAAAACAGTAAACGGCGAACACTGTTTTTTTTTCGATGAATTAATACTAATTCAATTTATTTTAAAAAGCAAACATTAATATAAAATTTTTGTGATATTAATCTTTAATAAAGTTATTAAGGGCAGCTTTAAACTGCCCTTAATCAATACTATCTGAAGTTAAAACTTATAAGCTTAATTTTAGATACTGGAGCAGTAATTTCATTACCATCATCAGCTATAAATTTATACTCTGTATTTGAGTCAAAATCGCCGTTAAACTTCATTTTAAAGTTGTAAGTTACACCGTTTTCACCAGTGTATTCACAGTTAATTGAATCAACATAAACTTCCTCGGTATCGTTAGAAGACTCTGAATAATCTTCGTGCTCTGATGGATCATAATCACGTTCCTCAGCTCTCTCAATACCATCAGAAAGATCATGTTCTACCTTTGTATCTTTGTCTGTATAAGAATTAGAAGCGTTGATGCCAGCTGTAGGAGCATCATTTTCCTGCTCTTTAGCAAACATCTTAGGTTTATCTGATTTTTCTCTTTCTTCCTTATCAAAATACTCATCTTGAGACTCTTCATCAGGCTGAGATGTTTCTGTTGAAGACAGTGTTAAACCTGGCTGATTCAACTGACTTTCTTCTGTCAATTTTTCAGTCTCAGAATCACCTGATTGTTCCTTAATAAAGGTATTAAGACTTGGAAGATATGAACGATCAAAGACTTCCTGATTTCTATCAACACTTCTTAAGAATTTTAAAGTTGCTTCTGGCTCTCTAAGATAAACTTTTATAAGTTCATAGCCACATCGTGGAGAGTGACTGATAGTACCTTTTTTAAAGAAATCTAACAGTTCTGCATCATCTGGATATTTAAGATCAGCAAAAGACATCATTTGAGATACCCAATATAATGATTTTCCAAACTTATTAGCGATGATGTCTCTTTTAACTTTGGTTAGTTCAGGATGCTCTTTTAAATACAATTCACTGAAACGCTGAATTGCCATAGAAGTTTCAAAACCATCAAGATCTACACGCTGAATATTTTCAGTAAGCTGATCAGAGAATACATCAAGTTCAGATGTATAGTCTTTAACGATACAGTCGATGGTCTCAATCTTCTTTTCAGAATCATTAAAGGTACCAGCTTCAATTTCTTTTTGCTGCCATTCTCTTAAGAGTTTGACAGCTCTGTATCTTCTTTCTCCTGAAACAATCACATATTGATCATCAATTTCAGGTTTATTGAAATCGTCATCTACATGAGCTGGTCTTACAATAATTGGATTCTGTAAACCACGGTTTTTGATAGATAAAGCTAAAGCATTGATAGAATCATTAACATTTTCATCTTCAGCGGTATTCTCTTCTTTAGTATCAATATTTTGTTCAGAGAATCCTTTATTAAATTCTGTTCTAACCTGAGCTAAAGCCTTAATATTATCTAAAGGAATGGCAAGAATTGTTCCACTCTGGTTAGCATTAGCAATTAAGCTGCTATTCTGAATATTATTCAAATCTAAACTTTTTAAAATGTCTTTGTCACTCATAATTAAAATTCCTTATCTAAATTGTCATTTATGTTTGTATTATCATCAGATCCTTTAAAAAGAAAAGGATCTTCGATAGCAGTTTCCTCAAATTTCAGCATTGAAGTTGCTTTTTCATCATCAACGGTTAGGCAGTCTTTCTGATTGTCTAAAAGCTGATCTAAAGCATCAAGATCATTGTTTGTCATGGTTAATTTTTTGAATTACCTCTAAAGTCAATGCGTAAAACTCATTGATAGCTCTATTATCAGTTGAACCTTTCTTTTTTCTTAATTGTCTTAAAGAACAGCTAAGAGATAAAGAATCTTGAATAGCAACGCTTGGATGAATTTTACTATTAAAAATAAGTCCATTTCCACCAGTTTTTTCATTGATTTGCTCAAACAAATCCAGTTGTCTTTTTCTTTGAGCATAAAATTTATTGATAACAATTCCTAATAATTGTAGTTTATTGTTAATTTTTTTAATATTCTGATAGGTTGCCAGGAGCTTTTGTAAGCCCATTAAAGCAAAAGAATCAAGTTCTAATGGAATCATCAGATATTCACTGAATAAAAATGCTAATGTAAGAGTATTACCCAATGTTGGCGGAGTATCAATAACCATGAAATCAAATTTATCTTTTAATTTAGCCATATTCAGATTAAAAAATTTATAGCATAAATTTTTATCAAACGAATCAGAATTAGCAAGACTGTTTGATGCCTTGATGAGCACAAGGTTAGTATTTTCAGTAGCCATGGCAAGGCTATTGATTTCTTGCTCTGTAAGGTCTCTAGAGATTAAATCATAACAAGTAATATTAGAATTAAAATCTTTAAGCGTTTCACTGGCATTTGCCTGAACATCAAAATCTACAAAAAGAACTTTCTTATTAAAATCTTCAGATAAAAATCTTGAAATATTGGTTGATATGCAGGTTTTGCCCAAACCACCCTTTTGATTTGTAATCGTAATTGTTTTCATAAAATGATCCTTTTTAACGTTTTTATGATTGATATAATGCAGTATATCATACTATATATCTAATTATATATATTTTTCTATAAAAATTTGACAATATACTATAAATTTTTGATTTTTTACAAGATTTTAAGTATTATAGTATCGTTTTAAAACTAGATTTTTTTATGGATCAAAAAAATGGATACTAAAGAACTCTTTGCAAATAACGTCAAAAAACTTTTAGCTACTAAAGGCTGGTGCTATGCCAATTTAGCTGACAATTGCAAAGGAAAACTTTCAAGAGCTTATGTTAATTCATTCAGGACTAACAAAGTAAATCCATCACTGGAAGTTTTAGAAATTGTTGCTGAAGCTTTTGGTGTTACAGTACAAAAGTTACTCGATCCTAATCTTGATTATAATCGTGTTGAAAATGGATTACCTGAAGGATTTAAGAGATACGACAATATTCTCTTAGATGATATCCAGTACGTTAAAGTTAAACAATGGGCAGAAAACAACAAAAAATATATCGAAGATTTTAAACATCAAGCATTTCTAAGACAGCAGGAATTAAAAAAATAAAGATCTAAAACAAATTCAGGGGAGCCTCAGCTCCCCTTTTTTGCTAATTAAAGATGAAACACCTGCTTAACCTGTTGCAACTTATGATTTAACTCTCGATTATCTTCTAAGAGCTGATACCTTTCTTTATATAGAG
>ENA-ORUV01000910-ORUV01000910.1-human-gut-metagenome-genome-assembly--contig:-NODE-910-length-15898-cov-2.45092_pt1 | contig 15898 bp, 15 predicted proteins | sample MGYA00242089_ERZ509229 | MGnify/ENA primary metagenome ERZ509229 (study PRJEB26280, sample SAMEA2338805) | human gut metagenome | biome: human gut; feature: human-associated habitat; material: faeces...
TATCGTCATGGCTTGACTATGCTTCATGGTGAAGGCGGCTATAGTGGTCATCCTCTCACTATGATTCATACTGTCGTGTCAAGCTATGAAGTACAGGATATTGTTGATCTCATGAAGAGTATTGATTCTCATGTCATTATCAATATATTACCAACAGAAAACTTTGTCGGTGGATTTTATCAAAAACCTCTCGATTAACAGGCTTCGGCCTGTTTTTTTGCATGAAAAAAACCTCTCAAATAGAGAGGTTAGATGCTTAATTCTTCTATAGTATAAGTGTTTTCTTCTTTGAAGTATTCTTCTGTTTCCGCAATGACTTCTTTCCTAAGTCCAATTAAACCAATGAGGTTAGGAATTGCCATACAGCCATTGACGATATCTGCAAGAATAAAGATAAACTGTAATGACATAAATGGACCAATCGCAATAAGAATAATGAAGATGATCTTATAAATCTTGATGGAACGAATACCTGCAAGATAATACATACATCTTTCACCATAGTAGTTCCATCCAATAATTGTAGTAAACGCAAAGAAGATTAATCCAATATTTACAATATATTCACCAATGAAAGGAATAATTAATCCTCTATTAAAGGCAAGTGATGTAACTGCAGCTCCTTCTAAACCGCTTGTATTTGCACCAGTGATTAGAATTGCAAGACCTGTCATTGTACAGATCACCATTGTATCAATAAAAGTACCTGTCATAGAAACAAGTCCCTGTTCTACACATGAATCAGTCTGTGCAGCAGCTGCGGCAATAGGAGCACTTCCTAAACCACTTTCGTTCGAGAAGATTCCTCTACTAATCCCCATCTTCATCGCAACACCCATACCTGCACCAAAGACTGCTTTAATATCAAAAGCTGAGGTAAGTACTATCTTTAATACATGAGGAATCATTGGAAGATGTGTTACTAGAATAAGTACAACACCACCAATATAAAATACACACATAAATGGAATTACTTTTTCAGCGACTGCCGCAATTCTATGAATACCACCAATTGTGATAAAACCAACAAGAAGAGTAAGAATAATCGCACTAATCCAATAAGGTACATGGAAAGAAAGATGCAATGCATCAGAAATAGATCTTACCTGAGTGAATGTACCAATACCTAAATAAGCAACAGCTACACCAAAGAAGGCAAATAGACTTGCTAGAAACTTATTGTGTAATCCTTTTTCTATATAGTACATTGGACCACCGGCAATCTGTCCGTTTTCATCCTTTGTACGGTATTTGATTGCAAGAACGCCTTCTGCATACTTAGTGGCCATTCCAAAGAAAGCTGAAATCCACATCCAGAATAATGCGCCAGGACCACCTGCTGAAATCGCAGTCGCTACCCCTACAATATTACCTGTTCCAATCGTAGAACTTAAGGCAGTACATAAAGCCTGGAAACTAGATACATCGCCTTCCTGATCTTCATTCTTCTTGAAAATCAAAGAGAAAGCTTTCTTTAATCTTACAAACTGAATAAACTTTAAATGAGTAGTAAAATAAATACCTGTTCCGAGTAGTAACAGAATAAGGGGCATACCCCATACGAGATTGTTGACTTGTGTCAAAAATTTGGTCATAAAAAAACTCCTTCTAATAAATTAGACGGAATTAATAGTGAAAAGTATAAGTCACTGTCCTTTTACCTGAGAGTGTTACTCCTTCGGTGCTCATTATGAGTCTCTCCAGTGATTCGTCCAATAGCGATCCTTTTACCTGAAATCTTCCATCCTTCGGTGTTCTTACAAAGAATCTCTTTCGCTACTATCATCCGTTCTTTTACAAGAAAACATTATAAACAGAGATTATTATAAATTCAATGTTTTTTTATTTTAAAAGCTTTTGTATAATAAGAAAAAGGGGAATGAATTTATGAATATCGTATGTTATGGGGATTCTAATACTTATGGATTTAACCCTCTTGATGGGGGACGTTATGAAACAAACTGGGTGGATATAGTAAGAGAGAATTATAAGGATGATTTTGTCGTTAATGCAGGACTCAACGGAAGACTTGCTGAACCAAGACAATTCTTATATGATGTCACTTTACGACAATATGCACCGATTGGTTTATTGATTATCATGCTAGGAACAAATAATGTGGATCATTTAGAACCTATAGACCATATCACAGTAGGACTCCATGTGATGTTAAGACGTGCTCTGTCTAAAGCCGAACATATATTACTTCTTGCACCACCTTATCTACGTAATGATGAAGAAAGATATCAAAGAAGCAAAGAACTCAATAAGAAGTTAAAAGTACTTGCAGATAGCTTTCATGCAGATTTTATTGATGTAGAAGATGTGATTACAGAACTATCATTTGATGGTATCCATCTTACACAAAAGGGACATGAACAGTTAGGAAAAACAATTGTAGACTATATGAAGAAATCCTTATAATGGATTTTTTTGTATGCTCAAAAGTGCTATACTTCAACATTAGGGGGATTACGATATGACAAAGAATATGACAGAAGGACATCCATTAAAACTCATTATGATGTTCGCATTGCCTTTATTATTAGGAAATATATTCCAGCAAACTTATAATATTGTGGATACTGCAATAGTAGGTCAGACACTAGGTGCCAATGCACTTGCGGCAGTAGGCTCTACTAGTAGTGTACAGTTTTTAGTATTGGGATTTTGTATTGGTATATGCTGTGGATTTGGTATACCTATTGCGCAGTCATTTGGTGGAAATAACTTATCTAAGATGCGTGATTTTATCTATCATAGCATTGTATTGACTATTATTATCGGTACTTTACTAACTGTAGGATGCTGTTTATTATGTATGACAATTATTCATATATTACAGATACCAGCTGAGATCGCATCACGTTCTTATATATATTTATTAATTATATTTATAGGATTACCATGTACATTACTCTATAATCTATGTTCAAGTATATTACGTGCTGTAGGGGATAGCCGTACACCATTCTTATTTCTTGCTTTTTCTGCTTGTCTCAATATTGTGTTAGATTTATTTTGCATTATTATTTTAAAACTTGATGTCGCAGGTGCAGCTCTTGCGACTATTGTGTCACAAGGTATCAGTGGCATCTTATGTCTTATACTCATTAAGAAACGTTTCACAGTATTACATCTAGAAAAAGAAAATAAAGTAATGAAGTCATCCATCGTTAAGAGTTTACTTGGTATGGGACTTCCAATGGGATTACAGTACTCTATTACTGCGATTGGCTCTATGGTCATGCAGGGAGCTAATAACTCTTTAGGTGCAACTTATATGTCTGCCTTTGCGGCGGCAGCTAAAATCAAACAGCTTGCTATCTGTCCATTTGATGCATTGGCCACAGCAGCTTCTACTTTCGCAAGTCAGAACTATGGTGCAAAGAAATATGATCGTATCAAAAAAGGTGTCATACAAACTGTTGTTGTAGGTATTATCTATGGTGTGATTGTAGGAATCTTACTGATTTTATTTGGTAGAATATTCTCAATGTTGTTTATTTCATCAAAATACAGCGCAGTCCTTGATGCATCCGCAAAATACATTGCTTATATGGGATATTTCTATTGGGTTCTGTCAATTCTCAATGTATGCCGCCAGACAACTCAGGGGATTGGCTATTCCGGACTCGCAATATTCTCTGGTGTCATTGAAATGATTGCGAGATGTTTTGTATCATTGGTATTTGTACCAATAGCTGGTTATACCGCAATATGCTGTGCTGATCAGACAGCCTGGATTGTTGCAGCACTCTATTGTGTATTTACTTTTAGTTATTGTTTCAAAAAGATTCAAGAAGAATGACGATATTCAAGAGGTGTCATATGATACCTCTTTTTAAATTGTGTATTAAAATAGCTAGGACGACTAAAGCCACACATTTTTGAAATAGATACAATAGAATAATCTTTAGATAATAATTCAGTGCTATGCACTAAACGCAGTTCATTTAAAGAAGCCATAGGAGATGTATGAAGATATTGAGAAAAAATACTACAGCATCTTGAACGACAGATAGAACTGCGGCTGCCATATCCTGGATGGTGATCTTTTGGGATATATTATCTTCTAAGTAATGAATCATTTCTAACATCTTATCGTAATCGTCGAGTGGTTTACTTTCTGGAAGAATTGTACTAACTAAATGGACAAGCTCTGATGCAGAAGAGAGAATTAAAAAGGGATTCATTTCTGGAATATTAAGTAAACCATAGAGCTTAGTGATGAGTACATGAATTGTATGATCATGAATAATGAGATAAGGAGCATGCTCATGATTGAAGAAAGAATCAAAATAACTTAAAAGTGATTCATGCATACTAAAAGTTTCTCTTTCGATAGAGACAGTCATTAAATGGGCTGTAGAAGAAAGTCTTGCATGAATAATATGAGTATTAATCATAAAGGCTTCGCCCTTATGAATAGTAATTGATTCTCCATTAATTAAATAGGATACTTCTCCATGAAGACAATAAATGAATTCTAAAGAATCGTGATCATGATAAATCATATCATTTTCTGTATTTTCAATATGCTGGGTATGGATAGGAAACATGATAAAACTCCTTATAAACGATAGTGATATTATTATAAGTATAAAATAGATATTAATCAATAAAAATATACGATAATGATATAAATGAAAGAAAATGCGATAATTATCAAGCAAAGTTGATGTACTCAATAAATGTAAACGGTGACATTTCATGAAAACAGACTTCTAAATATACAATAATGATATGAATAGATAATAAGAACGGATTATAGTTCTGCATAATATACGATAATGATATGTTTGTGTATAATGTTAAGAATATGTTATAATTTGGTACAAGGAGCTGATAGGATGAAAGAAGAATTATTTGATGATTTGATATTAGAAAGAGGTTATGAATATGCCCAGGAAGGGGCAGTGGATCATGTACGTAAAGTAGGAGAAGTCATCTATGCCACGGTTCATGGGACAGAGGATTATCATGTAAAAATAGATGATAATGATATGTTCTGTGATTGTCCCTATGCTAAAGAGGGAGCGCATTGTAAACACATGGCTGCTGTTTTGTATTATTTAGATAGTCATCCTGTTTATGATGAACATACAATTATTGATGCATTAAGTGAGAAGCAGGCCAAACAATTATTAAAGAAAATATTAAAAGATCATCCAGAATACTTCGATCAATTACCGCAGGTAGAAAAGAAAGAAGATATTAAAGAAAGTGTGGAAGAAGCTTTTAGAAATCATCCTGATGTTAAATCAGCTCGTAGTTATATTGTGAAATGTATGGATAATTATATGGATATAGATATACTTATTCATACATTTAAAAATTATTTGGAAGATAAGGTCGTATCTAAATCTTTGATTGATTACTATAGTGCACTTGATATTAAAAAAACTATTTCTTTTGTGAAATCATTGAAGACAGATAAGCCTTCTATTAAAAAGATGTATCAATCTTTTTTGAAGGATTTATACTTAAAAGATAATGATAGAGAATCTTATCTAGATATCTTATGGACACTTGTAAGAGAGGATGGACAGATAGATTTCTATCGTGAATTAAAAAGACAATATACAAAAGAGGAATGGATTCCACTAAGAGACGATCTTCTTAATAGTCTTCCACCTCGTGCAAGACTTGATAAGATTTATTTAGAAGAAGGTATGTATGATCAGTTATTGAATCTTGTCATTCAAACACCAGGCTTGTATATTCTTGAAGAATATTACCATGATTTATTAGACTATCCTGAACAACTATTAAATAAGTATCTAGAAGAACTTAAGCCACTTGTAGGTAAACAGGATATCACTCATTATCTTAAAGAGATAGAAGAGATTCCTGGAGGAGTGCAGTTTATTTCTTTAAATCAATTGAGAAAATAAGGCGTTTTAAGCGTATAAAAAGAGTAGGGAGATATAATCTCTCTACTCTCTTAGTTTTTCTAATCCCATGATAAAGAAACTGATGATTAATAATAAGCTTGATACCCAGATGACATGAATAGATTTTCCTTGGGAAAATAAACCACCAAATCCTGCACCAAGTCCAAAAAAGAAAATAATTCCATAATAATAGAATGCACGTCTAAGTGATGCTTTATTATGTGTTTCTGTATAATCCGCTAAAGCACTTGTCCCATTACGAATATTCCCAATACACATTGTAGAAGCATAAGAATAACCACTTACTTTTCTAAATGTCTGTACCTGAAGCGCACAAGAGAATGAGACGAGAATAGTCGCAAGACTATCTAAGTGATGGGGAATGAGTCCGACAAAGAATAGAATCACTATTTCTAATACAAGTATTCCCTGTCTCCAATGCATCTTTTGTGCATATTTAAAGCGGGAATGCACAATATCGGCAATAAATATTCCTGATGCAAAGGCGATTAAAGGTAACAAATACTTTAAGGCAATCATCCATTCTCCACTCATGATATGATTACTTAATAATACGACGTTACCTGTCTGGGCATTAGAATAAACACCACCACGCGCAAAATAAGTATAAGCATCCTGAAAGCCACCAGACATGGCAAGGAAGATACTGTTTATAAAAGCTTCAGACATCTGTCTTTCACGTAAAAACCATTGAATAAGTTTGTCTTTCATAACATACTCCATTGTAAATTTAAATCAAATGCATTATACTGAATGAACAGAAATATGTAAAAAGTATTTTTGATATACTGATGATATGATTATTATATGGGAGGACGCTTATGGCAAACTATGATTATTACAGAATATTTTACTATGTAGCACAATACCAAAGCTTCACAAAGGCAGCAGAAATGTTAAGGAACAACCAGCCTAATATCACCCGTTATATCAATAACTTAGAAAGTGAACTAGGCTGTAAGCTTTTTATTCGTTCAAATAGAGGTGTTAAATTAACACCGGAGGGAGAAAACTTATTTGAACATGTGGCAATTGCTCAGGAACATTTAAGACTAGGAGAAAGTGAATTACAAAAAGAAAAAGAATTAAACAGTGGTCTGATCACTTTAGGTGTCAGTGAGAATGCATTACGTATATTCCTTTTAGATCATCTGGAACGTTTCCATGAACAATACCCACATGTTCGTCTGCGTATTACAAACCATACTACGCCAGAAGCATTAGAATCATTAAGAAATGATTTATGTGACTTTTCTGTTGTTACAACACCAATAGACTTACCACATTTATTACAGGTCTCAATACTTGATCATTTTGAAGATATTCTTATTTGTGGGAAGAAGTATAAAGAACTCTCATTAAAACATCATTCTTTAGATGAATTCAAGGATACACCTTTTGTTTCGCTTACAAGTCAGACAGGAACAAGAAACTTCTATAACCAATATTTCTTAGATAATGGCGTTTCTTTCCATCCTGATATAGAAGTCTCTACAACTGATCAGATTATCCCTCTTATTATTCATAATTTAGGTATTGCTTTCTATCCTAGAAAGCTAGCCCAGCCATACTTAGATAAGGGAGAAGTCTATGAAATCCCGTTGTTTCAATCATTACCACATCGTAAGGTCTGCTTAGTGAAGGATCCTAATAAATCACAAAGCATTGCTTCTAGTAAATTGATTGAATCACTTACACATCGTTAAGGAGAAAAATTATGCCATTACTTATATTTATGATAGGTACTTGTTTTGGCAGTTTTATATCTTGTATGTCACATCGTTATATGACTCATGAATCAATACTTGGAAGAAGTCATTGTGATTATTGTGGACATACATTACATGTATTCGATTTAATTCCAGTATTATCTTATATATTACTTAAAGGGCAATGTCGTTATTGTCATCATAAACTCAATAAGAGTCTGCTTGTTCATGAACTAACAGCAGGCTTTTTATTTATCTTATTTTATATTCATGATGGATTAAGTATTCTTTATTTATCTCATATCGCATCTCTTACATGCTTTTATATCATCTCTATTATAGACTTACATCTCTATGAAATACCTGATATATATCTTCTTATTAGCCTGTTATGTAGCTTTAAGACTATATATCTCAAAGAATCTCTCATTCTCCTATTATTTCTTATACTATTTGTTTATCTATTTTATAAAATAAGTGGAAAAGAAGGACTCGGTGGGGGAGATATTAAGATGTTAGGTGTCTGTAGTCTTTCTTTAGGTATTAATCAAACATTAAGTATCTTATCCATTGCCTGTTTCTTAGGAATCATCTTCTCTTTTATAAAACAAAAGAAGATGATTCCTTTTGGCCCTTTTATAGCACTTGGATGGTTAACTATATCTTTATTTGACAGTTTCTTAATCCTGTAATACTATTTTTGTCATAGGGGGACTCTTATGACATCACTTTTTGAAGAAACATTTAATGAACCTCTTCCTTCAAGACTGAGACCTGATAATCTAGATGAATTTGTTGGGCAGACTCATCTTGTAGGAAAAGGAAAAATACTTAGAAGACTTATAGAAACAGATTCTATTTCTTCAATGATCTTCTGGGGACCACCAGGAGTTGGTAAAACAACACTCGCAAGAATTATTGCTTCTCATACACATTCTTCTTTTATTGATTTCTCAGCTGTGACTAGTGGTATTAAAGAAATAAGAGAAGTGATGAAACAGGCAGAAAATAATCGCGTCTTTGGTGAAAAGACAATTCTATTTGTGGATGAAATACATCGTTTCAATAAATCCCAGCAGGATGCTTTTTTGCCTTTTGTAGAAAAAGGAAGCATTATACTTATAGGGGCCACAACTGAAAACCCATCATTTGAAATCAATGGAGCTCTTTTATCACGTTGTAAGGTATTTGTCCTCAACGCACTTGAAGAAGAGGATATTGTTTCATTACTCAAACATGCCATTTCTAGTCCTAAGGGATTTGGAAACATGAAGATTGATATATCCGATGATTGTTTACACCTTATTGCATCTTTTAGTAATGGTGATGCAAGAAATGCGTTATCTACTTTAGAAATGGTTATTAATAATAGTGATGAGCAGGATGGCATCATTCATGTTACTAAGACCATCATTGAACAATGTACACAAAAGAAATCTCTTTTATATGATAAGAAGGGTGAGGAACATTATAATCTCATTAGTGCCTTACATAAATCAATGCGTAATTCAGATCCAGATGCCGCTATATATTGGCTTGCTAGAATGTTGGAGGCGGGAGAAGATCCTCTTTATGTCGCAAGAAGAGTGATTCGTTTTGCAAGTGAAGATATTGGTTTAGCAGATCCCCGTGCCTTATCTATTGCGAATGATGCTTATACAAGCTGTCACTATATAGGTATGCCTGAATGTTCAGTTATATTAACGCAGGCTGTTGTCTATATGTCCATGGCACCTAAATCCAACTCTTTATATGTTGCCTATGAAACAGCTAAAAAAGATGCCTTAAAAGAATTATCTGAACCTGTACCATTAGTTATTCGTAATGCTCCTACAAAACTTATGAAGGAACTACATTATGGGGAAGGCTATCAATATGCTCATGATACAAAAGAGAAGATTACGAATATGCAATGTCTGCCCGATTCATTAAAAGACAGGGAGTATTATCTTCCAGGTACTCAAGGTGCAGAGAAACAATATAAGAATAGATTAGATGAAATCAAGAAATGGAGAAAAGAAAATCAATGAGTTATTGCATAAAATGTGGTCATGAATTAATTGAAAAAGAAAATGGAATAGATGGTATGATTCCTTATTGTCCTAACTGTCAGGAATTTAGATTCCCAATGTTTAATAGTGCAGTTAGTGCGCTTGTACTCAATCCCAAAAAAGATAAAATCCTTCTCATCCAACAATATGGACATAAGGATAATATCTTAATAGCTGGATATGTCACAAAAGGAGAAAATGCGAAGCAGGCTCTTTTTAGAGAAGTTAAAGAAGAAACAGGTCTTACTATTTCTTCTTATGAATTCAATGATAATGAATACTATGCACGTACTAATACGTATATTAATAACTATATCGTTGTTGTAGAAGATGAATCATTCCACTGTAATGAAGAAATAGATTATGCAAAATGGTATGATCTAAAAGATGCAATGAGTATCATTAAGCCTGATTCTTTAGCTCAGGAATTACTTAGAAGATATCTCTATAAGAGAGAACACAATCTTGTTTTCACAAGATAAAAGACGACTATTTGAAGTAGTCGTCGAGTAAGTCATTCTTAATTGCGAATGTAGGGTTTCCCATATAACCGGGAGCCACTTCAAATTGATCAAAGCAGATAACAAGTTCACCTTGTTTATTAATATAGTAGCTTTGATTCTTAGAAATACCTTTAAAACGAGGATTATCATTCTTTTGACACCAATATACTTTATTGGTGTCTTTTTTCATTTCTGCTTTCATTTGTTTAAGTATCTCTTTAGAAATCACTTCTTTATAGTCACTATTCTTAAAATAAGCAGAAAGAGGGATACTCTTTCCTGTGGATTTGTTGATTGTATAATAAACGTTCTTTGTGTAACTATCTGCATGTGCTTTATTTAGCTCTAATTTAAGAGTAAATAACTGGTCTGTATTATAGACAATCTCATGATTAATAGAATAATAACTTCCGCTTTTTTCCTCTTTTGAAATAAAATTCTTAATAGTAGATGCCATCTTTTGATTCACTACATCAAGTGCTTTCTGTTTATTATTATCTGCAGTTGTAATCCATGGAACATGGGATTTCTTCACATCTACAGTAAATAGGTTAGATAGAGTGAGTCTGTTTGGTGTATCAGTATCTTTATTGAGTTGATGATTGATCAGTACAAGTATAGCTACAAGGACAATAAAAGAAAGTCCTATCTTTTTCCAAAATGTTAGTTTATGCATAGTATCACCTAACTCACATTATACACAAAAAAACTGTTCTTGCGAACAGTTTACTCACCAAATGAGATTCCTACAAGCTTTGCGCTTTGTACGATTTCTCCTTCAGTATCTACATATTTTAATTTACCTGCAGTAGCTTCTAATGGAATATGTGTGACATGATTTCCTTGTAATACAACATATTCACCATAATGTTTCTTAATGATGAGTCTTGCACCTTCTACACCAAAACGTGTAGAGATTTCACGATCATAACTATTAGGACACCCACCACGCTGTGCATGACCAATACATGATACACGAATCTCAGCATCAATTTCCTGACTTAATTCATCAGCTACTTCATAAGCTACAGAACGACCATTTCTTGCAAGTACTTTTGCTTTATAGTCTTTTCTTTTCATTAGTGCATCTGCTTCAGAAATAGCCCCTTCAGCACAGGCAATAATTGCATAGTTCTTTTCGTTCTTTAATGTTTCTTTAACCTTTTTCGCAACAACTTTAATATCATATGGAATCTCAGGTAAGAGGATAACATCAGCACCTGCTGCAATACCGGCAGATAAACAGATATGTCCTACCTTATGCCCCATAACTTCAATCACAAAGACACGGCTATGACTTGCGGCTGTTGTCTTGATTTCATCTAAGTAACGTGTCGCAATGGCTGTGGCAGAAGAATAACCAAATGTATAATCTGTACCCCAGGCATCATTATCAATAGTCTTAGGTAATGCAATTACATTTAGTCCTTCCTGTGATAACATATTAGCACTTTTAATAGAACCATTACCACCTAGTACAACTAAGCAGTCCAATTCAAGTTTCTTATAAGTATTCTTCATAGCTTTGACTTTATCAAAACCATTTTCAATAATACGCATACGTTTGAAAGGACATCTTGAATTTCCAAGAATTGAACCACCTACGTTTAAAATATCATAAAAATCTTTAGGCTTCATTTTTTTGTATTTTTCATACATTAATCCTTTATAACCATCAATAAAGCCAATGATTTCAACATCTTTCACATTTCTATAAAGAGTTAATGCCAACCCACGCATAGTTGCATTAAGGGCTTGACAGTCTCCTCCGCTTGTTAAAATACCAACGCGCATATTATACCTCCCTTATACTTTTTTCTTAAAGAAGTATTCCTGACTATTGATCTTCTCTTGTTTATTCTTTACACGTTTATATGTACCATCATTTAATAAACGTGATGCTTTCACATTATCATGAAGCATAATATCAAACATATTAAGAATAGTCTTCTTAATACGAGGATCATGAATTGGTGCACCCACTTCTACACGTCTTTCTAAGTTACGTGTCATTAAGTCTGCAGAAGAAATATATACATCTGGATCCTTATCACCAAAGATATAAATACGAGAATGTTCCAAATAACGTCCAACAATAGATATAATCTGAATATTTTCTGTATAACCTTTAATACCAGGAATAATACAGCATATACCTCTTACGATTAATTGAATCTTAACACCAGCCTGACTTGCTTCTACAAGCTTTTCAATCATCTTCTTACTTGTCACTGCATTACATTTAAATCCTACATAAGCAGGTTTACCAGCCTTTGCAAGTTTAATTTGTTCATCAATCTTTTCAAAGATTCTTGAAATCATACAATGTGGTGCAACTAATAATATATTCGCATTATGATCTGTTTCACCTAAACATAAATGAGTAAAGAGTTCATTGGCTTCTTCACCAAAAGCATGTTCTGAAGTCATTAAACAGAAATCTGTATAAAGTTTAGAAGTCTTTTCGTTATAGTTGCCAGTACCAATCTGAGTCAAATACTTGATACCTTCATCCGTACGATAAGTGACAAGACATAATTTAGAGTGTACTTTTAATTCACTTAAACCATAAATAACATGACATCCAGCACTCTCTAACTGTTTAGACCAGGCAATATTGTTTTCTTCATCAAAACGTGCACGAAGTTCTACTAGGACTGTCACATCCTTACCATTTTCTGCAGCACGAATTAAACTTTTAACAACCTTAGAATTCTTAGCCACACGATAAAGAGTCATCTTAATACTGATTACCTGTGGATCACGACTTGCTTCATCTAAGAATCTTAAGAATGGTGCCATAGATTCAAATGGATAAGAAAGTAATATATCATGCTTTAATACCTGTTTAATCATTGGTACAGTATTTTCTACAAGAGGTGAATTACGTGCTTCAAGTCTCTTATAGAATAATTCTGGATGACGTGATTTTAAATAATCCTGTAAAGTAAATACAAATGAGAACTCTAATGGACTCTCTACTTCAAAGACCTGACCACTAGAAAGATCTAAGAAATGTTTCAACATATCTACTTCAATCTCTTCTAGACCTGGAGACATCTCCATTCTTAAAGGTGCAAGTTTTCTTCTTTGCTTAATAAGAGTTTCCATCATTTCACGATAATCTTCATGTTCCTGTAAAGAATAATCATCCTCTTCAATATCAGCACTTCTTATAATACGAATTATAGAAGCATTCTTTACTGTTTGTCCATGAAAAATCATAGGAAGATTTTTTTTCACAATTTCTTCTGCCAAAATAAATTTACCAGGCTTACTAGGTAAGGCAATTAATCTTTCATCAAAAGCAGCAGAGCATGAAACAATACCCATCTTTCTCTTCCCCTTTTTACTTTCTAATTGTGTCACAATATAGAGTTCACCATTATTAAGGAAAGGGAATGGCTGTCTTTTAGAAACAACCTGTGGTGATACAAGTGGAAGCATTTCCTGAGTGAAATAATGTTCGAGAAATTTTTTATCTTCTTTATCTTTAATATCATCATAACCTACAATCTCTACACCATATTCTTTCATCTTTTCAAGATTTGATGCATAGATCTTATCTCTCTTCTTATATAAATATTTCACCTTTCTTTCACATGCTTTAATCTGTTCAGATGATGTCATATTTGTCTTATTTTCTTTTAAAGCAGGATAAAACAAAGCCTGATCAAATAAGAATCCCATACGTACTCTAAAGAATTCATCTAGGTTCGTCTGGAAAATTGAAATAAAAGTCAGACGCTCACCTAACGGCACGTTTTCATCTTTGGCCTGCATAAGAACACGGTCATTAAACTTTAACCAAGATAATTCTCGGTTATCTTTATATATATTCATAATTAATCCTCCCATCTATATACTCATTATAGCGTTAATTCTAGCATTATACTAATAATAGTGTGATTTAGTTTGAATAAAGTTTACGTAAAGATAGTGTAAAATTTGTTCATTTCATATTTTTTGTAAGATATATAGTTTATTTTTTGTACAAATTTAGAAAAATGCCTAAATGAACGGTGGTCAGTTTCATTGACTTTTATCCGTAACATTCTAAAATGAGATTTAGTGAAAGAGAGGATGTTATTATGAATACATTAGATAAAGTATCACATGCCGCTGAAAGAAAAGCGATGGAGGTTGCAATTGATCATATTGTAAAGGGGTTGGATAAAGACCGTACAGGAGAATATTTGAAGCTCATTGACTTGGCTGAAAAGTTCTATGGTAAAGGGCTTAGTAAAGAAAGCTATGATGCTGCGAGAAAGGCTGTACAGGATCCAAACAACAAATGGGTGAATTATATCAATAGTGTGATTGATGATGCCAATCCAGAATTTATCAAGAAGACAGCTTTGAATCTTGGCTATGAAGCATTCTTTAGAGGTACAAAAACAATCCGTGAAAACAGAAAGAAATACAACTGTAATATCCCTTGGTTGATTCTTTTTGACCCAACAAGTGCTTGCAATATGCATTGTGAAGGATGCTGGAGCGGTACTTATGGACATAAGAGTAACTTATCTTTTGAAGATATGGATAAGATTGTCACACAGGGTAAGGAATTAGGTGTCTATCTTTACTTATTAACTGGTGGTGAACCACTTGTAAAGAAGAAAGAAATCATTCAATTAGCTGAAAAGCATAATGATGTAGAATTCGCAATCTTCTCAAATTCTACTTTGATTGATGATGCGTTCTGTAAAGAACTTGTAAGACTTGGTAATATTACATTCTTATTATCAATTGAAGGTACTCCAGAAACAAATGATGCAAGACGTGGTGATGGTCATTTTGCAGCCGTTATGAAGGCTATGGATCTCTTAAAGAAATATGGTATCGTCTTTGGTACATCTATCTGTTATACAAAATATAATGTAGAAGCAGTCACAAGTGATGAATTCTTTAAGATGATTACTGATAAAGGGGCTCGTTTTGGTTTCTACTTCCACTATATGCCAGTAGGAAACAATGCAGTCACTGACTTACTTCCTACAATCCAACAGAGAAAATATATGATTGATCGTATTAGATATATCCGTTCAGATAAATGTGATATTAACTTCTATCCAATGGATTTCCAGAATGATGGTGAATATGTTGGTGGATGTATTGCCGGTGGTAGAAACTACTTCCATATCAACTCTAATGGTGATGCTGAACCATGTGTATTTATTCATTATTCAAATACAAATATTCATGAAAACTCAATTCTTGAAATGTTGCAGTCACCTTTATTCATGGCTTATCATGAAGGACAGCCATTTAATGAAAATCATTTAAGACCTTGTCCAATGCTGGAAAACCCATCATTATTAAGAGAAATGGTGAAACGTACAGGTGCGCATGATACAAATATGGAATCTCCTGAAACAGCAGATCACTTATGTGATAAATGTGAAGATTATGCAAAAGAATGGGCGCCTATTGCAGAAGAATACTGGAAAGATCATAAGCATCCACATCCTAAGTATGAAAACTATGCACCTAAGAGAATGGAAGAATTAGGATTACATAACGAAGAATAACTATGGGGCAGTAGAGATACTGCCTTTTAGTATGCAATTTAGTTATAATGCCCTCCAGTATTGGTATTTTACTTTTATATCTTTGTTATTTAGAATGGTGTCATGGAGGTAAATTATGACATTCACAAACAAGGATTTAAAAAAGCTAAAGTGAAAAGTTAAATTCCACTTTAAAACGGAACAAAA
>ENA-ORUV01000911-ORUV01000911.1-human-gut-metagenome-genome-assembly--contig:-NODE-911-length-15848-cov-2.65884_pt1 | contig 15848 bp, 12 predicted proteins | sample MGYA00242089_ERZ509229 | MGnify/ENA primary metagenome ERZ509229 (study PRJEB26280, sample SAMEA2338805) | human gut metagenome | biome: human gut; feature: human-associated habitat; material: faeces...
ACTCCAAATGCATCCGTTACCACATTTCCGCCAACCGCTTCACATGCTCCCTGTGCAAACGGAAGTAAGAAGGTTGCTGTCATCGGTCCGGATGCAACACCGCCGGAGTCAAATGCGATCGCCGTAAATATCTTCGGCACGAATAACGTCAAGATTAGTGCCAGTGCATACCCCGGTACCAGAAACCACAGGATCGAGATACCTGTCAGCACACGTATCATCGCCAATCCAAGGGAAAATGCAACGCCAAGCGACAGGCTATATCCCATTGCTTTTCCCGGTATTGCTCCAGAGGTCAGCTCTTCTACCTGCTCCATCAGCACATATACCGCCGGCTCTGCCTTTACGATAAAGTAACCGATCAGCATACCGATCGGGATGATCACCCAGCGGTAAGGAAGCCCTGCGATCACCTGTCCCAGATAATTACCTACCGGCATAAATCCTACATTTACCCCTGTCAGGAATAATACCAGTCCAATGTATGTATACAGGATACCGACCAAATTTTTGATCAGCGTTTTCTTTTTTAATTTCAGGGATACCACCTGAAAGAATGTGAAGAACAGAATGATCGGAAGCAGTGAGCCACCGATTTCCTTCATATAATGTGGGATTCCGGACTCGAATAATTTCCATAATGCTACAGATGTCTCTGCATCCGGTATTACAGTCTCGGAATAGCTGCCACCTTGTGGATGATAGATAATACCAAGAAGCAGTACCGCCAGCACCGGGCCGATCGAACACAACGATACCAGACCGAAGCTGTCCGTCTCTGCGTATTTATCACTACGTACCGCAGAGAATCCGATTCCCAGTGCCATGATAAACGGTACCGTCATCGGTCCGGTTGTCACACCACCCGAATCAAATGCAATCGCCAGAAAATCCTTTGATACAAAAAAAGTCAGGATGAACACCACCGGATAAAAGATCAACAGCATATAGGACAGCGGTTTTGAAAATAACATACGCAATACAGCGGCCACCAGAAAAATTCCGACTCCCACGGCAACCGCCAGAATCAGTGTCATATTTGATACCGAAGGTACCTGCCCGGCCAGCACCTGCAGATCCGGTTCCGATATTGTGATGATAAATCCAAGTACAAAACACAACCCGATGATCACCGGCAACCTTTTTGACTGTGCGATCCGGGTTCCGATCCTCTCTCCCATTGGTGTCATCGACATCTCCGCCCCCAGTGTGAAGAACATCATTCCCACCACCAGAAGGATCGCTCCAATAATAAAAGCCATCAGAATGCCCGGCGGCACCGGTGCGATCGTAAAGCTTAATATCAATACGATCGCGATGATCGGTACCACCGCTTCCAATGACTCTTTTAATTTCTCTGATAATTTTGTCCGATATAAATTCAATAAATATTCATGCCTTTCTGTGTTAATTATTCTACAATTTTCTGACTATTCAATATATTCTTTATATTATCACAGAATTCCAATCCTATCTATTTTTCTACTGTTAAGATCTTGCTAAGAACGCTTACTCTGTAACCATATCCTTAGCAAATAATGCAGCTCCCAGTGCTCCACAAAGCTGTGCCTTATCGCTGATCACCAGTGTCGTTCCAAGCTTCTCTTCCAGTGTCTTCACCAGTCCCTGGTTCTTTGACACTCCTCCGGTCATCATATAGCGTTCCTCGCCGCCGACACGTTTTGCCAGTGCTGCTGTCTTGGACGCAACAGCCTTATTCAGTCCGTGTACGATATCATCGGTTGCCTTATTCTGTGCGATCAGTGATACCACTTCCGATTCTGCAAATACGGTACACATGCTGGAGATTGTAATATCTTCCTTATATGACAGACCTGCCTTTCCCATATCGTCCAGACTCATTTCCATGGTTCTTGCCATCATCTCCAGGAATCTTCCGGTTCCGGCTGCACATTTATCATTCATGACGAAGTTGGCAACGGCTCCATTTTCATCCAGGCGGATGACCTTACTATCCTGTCCTCCGATATCAATAACGGTACGGACTTCCGGGTTCAGGAAATGTGCCCCTCTTGCATGACAGGTAATCTCCGTAATACTCTTATCACCATCTGAAATAGCCGTTCTTCCGTATCCGGTTGTAACCATTGCATCGATGTCTCCTCTTTGAAGTCCCGCATCTTTCAGCGCTTCCTCCAGCGCACGCTCTGCTCCGATCGCTGCTCCCGCACCTGTCGGCAGGATGATCCCTGTCACGATATTTTGGTCTTTATCAAGAATTACTACGTCTGTACTTGTTGATCCGCTGTCTATTCCGGCGAAATATCCTTTTCCCATCTTCAGTTCCTTCCCTTCCAGTTCTTCCATATTCATGCTCTCTGCAAATGCTTCTAATCTTGTCAGAAGCTGTCCGCTGCTCTGTACGGTATAATCCGATTCGATCTTCAAAAGTGGTACGGTCACATTCTGTTTGATCTGTGCGTATTCAAAACTGTAAAAATCGCAGAATTTCACGGTATGATAAATAATCCCCTTTAATCCCGGGTCATTGTATAATCTCTTTCTTCCACTGTGATCCATCATACGCATACATGGAATCTGTCCGAGAAGTTCTTTCGCATACCATACCATCAGTTCATCAAATTCCAATTCCTTTGGCGGCTCTGTCTCGCCCACCGAACGGTTGTTGACACAGGTATCATTTTCCACCGGATACGGCATACTCTTCTGCACCATATCGAAAAGTTCATTTCCCATACGTGCACCCAGCACACTGATATGCGGCTTTACAATGTGTTCCGGCTTCTTGAATGCCTGACGGAACTTTTCTTCATCAAATGTTGTGCCTTTATATTCTCCATATGCTTTCGCAAGACCTTTTAACTGCACTGCTGTACGTTCTCTGCTGCACTCTGCATCACAATGAAGCACATCGATCATATATAAGAAATCCAGTTTTCCACTGTCTTCCAGAATATCATAGACACTCCGGATCGTATCACAACAGTTGACCAGCACCAGTTCCTTTACCTTTCCGCTCATCACAGCTTCCAGAAGAGCCTTGCCGAATCCGCAGATGTTCGGATGCGCTATCTGATCCGCATGGTCAAAGCCCTGCGGCATCTCATTCAGGTTCTGGCATTCCCCGCCGAACGCTTCTAAGAGTTCGATTGGGGTATATTTACAGACATAATATGTTTTATTCATCGTGCGATTCCTCCTGTCTGTCCGTATTTTCATCCGTTTCTGTATTCAGCATCTCTAAGAATGCCCCGAGTCTGGTAGATGTCTGCCCTTCTCCGCCATGACTTCTGTCGCATCCATCGCCGTCCAGGATCAGAAGCGGGATTCCCTGTTCTTCGAATTTGCGCTTGGCAAGCTGTGCTGCTCCAAGGGTATGCTTACATCCCCAGTGTCCGAACCAAACAACACCGTCTGCTCCTGTCTCCTTTGCATGACGGATTCCTGCTTCGATTCTTCTGATCGCACTTCCATTTAATGCATGATACACCATACGTCTCGCCATCGCTTCATAAGGCTTCTCCGGATCAAAATCCGGCTCACAGACACGACTCAGTTCACATCCAACGATCTGCGCTTTTTCCTGAAAGCAAAGTTCATTCTTCACCGCATCTGACCAGAACGGAATAGTGTGCATCCAGTAAATCTTCTTTCCCTTTTTTGCCGGGGCCTTCTTCACATCGTTCAGGAGACGGTCCACATACGTTTCCTCTTCTTCTGTTCCCAACAGCAGATTATTTGTCATACCTGCATAGAGTGGCGTAACAAGGTCTGCAGGAATATATCTGTCCGCACTTTCCTTTTCATACTGTGCGAATTTTTCCAGCGTCCGCTTGCTTCTTCTCAGTCGTTCTGTTAATGTCTCATCTGTAATCTTTTTGCCTGTGCATTCTTCTATAAAGTCTTTCAGTTTACGAAGTTGGTCTGCCACATACTGTACATTGTCTTCGTTCTGCTGCATCGGCACATCGATAGCAAAGATCGGTACATCATACATCTTTGCCAGCTTCTTAAATGTCAGAAGGTTTGCATCACAGGTCAGATTCGTGTATACAATACACTTTGGTTTCGGAAGTACTTTCTTCTGCGCCGCTCCGATAAATGTCTTGTGATAACTGCAAAGTGTCTCGGATATGCCCGTATTCTCCGCCTGCTGTAAAAATGCTCTTTCTGCCTTAGATGCAGAAAGATAGCAGGAAAATCCTTCTACATTGTATGGATGTAATCCTGCTTCCTGTAAAATTTCACAAGGAGTAAAGATACTGACAATTGCACTTTCTTCCGGACGTTCCAGCGGTCTTATCATCGTATCCATCATAAGCCTTGCCAGATACTGCTCTGCCGGCATCAGTCTTTTGTCCGGGGCAAACCGGAACTTCAGATTCTGTGCCTTCCATCCGGTCTTTAAAAGCCATCTGGCTCTATCCGGATTCTCATTACTCCATTTTTCTATATAATTTCCATATGTTTCTATGATCTTCATGTTCTCATCCTCGTCTTGCCCTGTTGTCTGTTTCCATTTTTCTTCCTTATTCAAGTATAAAAAAACATTTAACATCATACTCTTCTTTTTTATAAAATGCAAATATACAGCAGTGATTTTCCACAAATCTGCTGCTGCATATAGATATCATCGTATCATTACAATACAACTAATAACACGAATCCGACTATTCCAATCATTGAAAATACTTTTCCTTCTGTTGCCCCCGGTGCATGATAGACGATCCTCACTTCATGCTTCCCACTTCCGATCTCACATCCAAGAAATGCTGTATTTACCTTTTGTATCTTCGTCTCTTTTCCATCGATGTACATCTTAAAATGTGTGTCATATGGGATGGATGTAATGAACCAGCCATCATTCTTTACCTGTATCGTTCCCTGTATCACATTATCTTTCGTCAGCTTTTTATCCACCTGAACTTCTGACTGATATAACGTTTTTGACCGTTCCGGCAGACTGCCAAGATATGCCTGTACATGGCTTAATTGATATTTTCCTTTGCCAAATGTTACAGAAATAGTATCTTCTCCATCCTTTAACGGCACTGCATAGATAAATGTTTTATTTTCATTATAATATACATGATCTTTTGCGCTTAGTTTATTACGGATTCCGTTGATCCAGACTGCCACGTCCTTATTCGGACGTGCATTGTCCACACGGAAGCTCAGGAAAAGAATCTGTCTCTGCCCCTCTTGTTGTGTCGTTTCCTGCTGCACCTGTCGAATGGAAAATGTTATCTTTTTTATCTTCTTCGCATGGATCTTCCAGCCATCTTCTTTTTCATGGATCCACGTTCCGACTTTTCTTTCATTTCCGTTTTTCTTCCCTATATCTGTGGTTCTATTGCCGGCTCCATTTTGCGCTTTATGATTGTCGGCCATTTTCAGACTAACAGGCGTATAAGCTGTCATTATGTTCTGATCTGAAGATTCCGTATGTTCTCCAACAACTGCATATTCCAGAAATGCCGTCTGATTATATGGAAATGCAAGTTTGTTATATTCTTTTTCCGTCATCACACGATCTGTTGCATACATGACCGGTGCCGCGTCATTATTCTGATATATGCCGGTTTTTTCACATTTCTTAACCAGAGCATATCCCGTTACATCAGAATCTGATACGATATAGCGTACTCCCATCATCCGGCAAAATACCGGATTCTTCGATACCGACTGCATCATCACATTCCGAAACGGTTCTTCCAGTCCGAATGTCTTCTGACGAAATGTCTGATATTCAGAATTGTATGCCGATGAATAGATTGAAGTAATATTCTGCCCCGCATCCCAGATCCGGTTTAAATCCGCTGCATTTTCATCGTCATTGCCCATCTGTTCTGTGCGGTAATATCCACCATCATTTTTCAAAGCTTCTTTTACCGCCTGTTCATTATGTTCTCCTGCAACATCCCGGTACAGTTTGTGACTGACATACCGGTCCGGCTCCATCTGATAAAAGGTATTCATCGTGACCGCCAGACATAGCACCGACGGCAGTGCCAGCATCAGAATCTCTTTTGTCTCTTTGCAGTGGCTCTTCACTGCACAATAAAGCACATAACATATCAGGAACAGAACACTTTCTGCAAGTAATGCCTTCCATACGTTTTCCTCTATTCCTTTAGATGTAAACTGGTTTCTTGCTATATAAACAAATACCGTTGTAATGATATACGGAACCATTCCTGCAATAAGAGACAATTTCTCTTTCCTGCATTTTTCCAGATAAATAGCAATCAGATAACACAACAATGGCAGAAATGGAATGAATACCTTATCTCTGATATACAGTCCGCCATTCAATAAGTAAGCAAATACCGGAATGACAAGCACGATCACACATCCATATGTGAGCACTCTCTCATATACTTTCCGGTACAGAAGTCCTGTGATCAAAACGGTGATCACAAGTGTTGTAAGTCCGATTCCATAGATGCTGTAAGCGAATCGTTCTACCGTGATCTGCGGAACGAAAATGGTAGTAAGCGATGTATTCTGCCCTTTACTTCTACCACCCGCCAGTGCAAGTACCGTTGGTACCAGGAAGAAACTACTCATAAGTACTGCCAGAATCATTGGACGAACAAAACACAGTCCATCCACTAAAAAGCCTCTGACCGTGACTCTGCATCCTTCTCTTTGTTCAAAATACCGGTGCAGTCCATAAAGAACCAGTACCAGCATTCCGCCAATACTGAAATAGAAACTGGTCATGATCATCAGAAATACACTAACTGTAAAAAGACCGCTTTTTTCTTTTTCAAAATACCGGTCCACACCTATAAGTGCCAGACATAAGAACGGCATATAATCTACGAACATGATCTGACCGCTGTACTGTCCGATCATCGGGCCCGCCAGCAGGAACATCAGCGATATGATAAAAGCAACGCCTGTATCCATCTTTCTGCTTTTCAGCCAGTAATAAAAAAGCAGTACCGAAACCGTCAGACCTGTTATGCTGATCACCATGATGTAATCTGACATTTTCACAAATGGGAGCAGATATGACGGCAGAATCAATGGACTGTATAGTCCGTAATAAGCAAAATGATAAATGTTCTGACCTCCGCCCAGATTCGGCGCAAATTCCGGAAATATCTTTCCCGTTGCATAAAACTGCTGCCGGAAATAATCCGGCAGCACACTATGCTGACTGAGCCAGTCTACTTTTGCTCCAAAGATTCCATGTCTTCCCACAAACCACCAGCAGAAAAAAAATGTAAATCCGGCAAGTATCAGGTATGGAATGCATTTCTTATATGAAGTATATTTCTTATACAGAGTGCACTTCTTTTCCTTTCCCATAACTCTTCCTCCGCATGTTCTGTGATAATGGCATCATCATAATCCTCTGTTCTTCTTTACTGGAATCCTTTAACAGGTATACCGGACGGTTCTTTACTTCCAGATATGTCTTGGCAAGATACTGTCCCAGAATTCCGGTACACAGAAGCTGTACACCGCCCACACCGAACAGGATACAGACCAGCGACGGCCATCCGGCCACCGGGTCTCCCCAGATCAGTGTACGAACTACGATTGCAACGATCATCAGGAATGATAATCCGCAAAACAGAACTCCCATATACGATGCGATCGACAATGGCACCACAGAAAATCCCGTAATCCCCTCCAGAGAATAAATGAATAATTTCTTTACATTCCATTTTGTTTCTCCGGCAGATCTTTCGATATTCTCATATTCCAGCCATTTCGTACGGAAACCGACCCAGCCGAAGATTCCTTTTGAAAATCGGTTGTATTCACTCATCTCCAGAACCGCATCTACCATCTTACGGTTCATCAGACGGTAATCTCTGGCACCGCTTACGATCTCTGTCTTCGATATCTTATTGATCACATTATAAAATTCTTAAAAATGACCGGATCTTTGGTTCTCCCTTTCTGGTTGAACGTCTGGTTGCCACACTGTCATATGGTTCTTCTTTCAGAATTCTGTACATCTCCGGCAGAAGTGACGGCGGATCCTGCAGATCCACATCCATAATTGCCGCATAATTACCGCCTGCATTCTGAAGTCCTGCATAAATAGCCGCTTCTTTTCCAAAGTTTCTGGAAAAGGAAAGATACTGGCATCTTCCGTCCTTTCTGTGTAATTCTTTCATAACCTTATATGTTCTATCGGATGATCCGTCATCTACAAATATCAATTCGAAATCGGTCTGTTTCTTCATGGTGTCCATAACTTTTTTCATTTCGGTATAATAGATCGGCAATGCTTCTTCTTCATTGAAACACGGAATGATAATACTGATCTTGTCCATAACTATAAGCCTCCTTACCTATTTCTTGAAGTTATTGTAGGCTTGATTTCTTAAAGACATACGCAAATAATTCTTAAGATTTCTTAAAAAACTTCTATATTTTTCCAAAACTATGTTGTGTAAAACAAGGACGAACCAGAAAAGATATTATGTCCCTGTTCTTGTCATGCTATATAGTTTTAAAAAGGCGGATTCCGTGTGCTGGGCCTGGAATCCGCTTTTTCTGCTATATTCTATCTTTTTACTTCTTATTTCATAACCTGTCTGTAGTTTCTCAATTAAAATATGAGCTCTATCTTCGTTCCTTCGCCCAGTTTACTGTCTACATGGATCTTGGCTCCGTGAAGCATGGCTCCGTGTTTTACGATTGACAGTCCAAGGCCGGTTCCGCCGGTTTCTTTGGAATGGCTTTTATCTACACGATAGAAACGTTCGAAGATACGATCCGTTTCATTTTCCGGTATTCCGATTCCAGTATCTGTGACACAGATTTTCTTGCCCTGCAGGGTATTGCCTACCCAGACGGTTAACTTTCCGCCTTCTTTGTTATACTTGATCGCATTTTCACAGATATTGTAGATCATCTCATCCAGGATCTGGCGGATTCCCACGTATTCTACCGGCTCTCCCGTCACCTCTACATGTACTTTTCTCTTCGCTGCCTGTGGCGAAAGTCTGGTCAGGATCTCTCTTGTCAACTTATAAAGATCTACTTCTTCTTTTTCCAGCTCTACATTGCCCTCATCCAGTTTGGATAGCTTGATAATATCTTCTACCAGCGTGATCAGGCGGCTTGCTTCATTATAAATACGTTCTGCAAACCCCGTCATATCTTCCGGTTTTACCAATCCATTTTTCATGATCTCCGCATAACCTGAAATAGATGTAAGCGGAGTCTTTAATTCATGCGACACGTTTGCCGAGAATTCTTTTCTCATATTGGCAACCGCATCTTTTTCTTTATTCTGCTTATCGATACTCTGTAAAAGTGGTGTTAATTCTTCGTACACGTCATTCTCCAATGGATTCTCAAGATCCAGTCTGTTGATCGGACGGATCAGTCTCGTTACCTGCCATTTTACAAGTGCACTTGCAAATGCAAGCATGATCACTGCGATCAGTCCCATCACCGGAAATACTTTCATCGCTGTCCGGAATGCGGTATCTACCGTCTTTGATACACGCAGGATATCTCCATTTTCCAATTTCACTGCATAATAGAACATCTCTTTATTCAGCGTATTGGACTCTCGAATGTCCTGTCCGCTTCCTGTTTTTAATGCTTCTTTTACTTCCGGACGGTTCTTATGATTCTGAAACGTTACTTCATCTTCTTTGGAATCATATTTTACATTTCCGTCTGAATCGATCAGTGTAATTCTTGTATCCTTATGCACCTTATCCATTATCTTCAGATAAGATTCTCCGGAGGTATCGATTGCTACATTGATATAATCCGCCTCCTGTCTGACTTCGCCTTCCATGATATGGATCGTCTGGCGATATACGACCAGTGTAGTGATCGCATAGGCTATGATCAATGTCAGCGCAATCACAAGGATCATACTGCTCTGGATCTTTTTTCTCATACTTTGTTTCATATTATTACCTACTCATACGGTATCCGACTCCCCGGACCGTCTCAATCTGTTCACCTGCATCTCCGAGCTTCTGTCTTAAGGTTCTGACATGCACATCCACGGTTCTCGTCTCCCCGTCGAAATCATAACCCCAGATATCCTCCAGAAGCTGGTCTCTGGTAAGCACAATGTTCGAATTCTTCATCAGGCGCTTCAGTAATTCATATTCTTTCAGGGTCAGATTCACTACTTCTCCATGAACTGTCACTTCATGTTTCTTTGGATCTAACCGGATCTCTCCGATCTCAAATGTATCTTCACTGGATACACTTCCCTTCGCACTGCGTCTTAATACCGCCTTGATACGTGAGATCAGTTCCATCATACCAAAAGGTTTCGTCACATAGTCATCAGCCCCGGCATCCAGTCCTTTTACTTTGTCATATTCTGCACCTTTTGCCGTAACCATAATAACAGGAATGTCTTTCGTTTTCTTTGATGCTTTTAACTTTCTCAAAAGCTCCATTCCGTCTTCTCCCGGCAGCATGATATCAAGCAGAACAAGCTCTGGCGTCTCTAATGCCAGAGCTTCAAGGAATGAACTTCCATCTTCGAATCCGCGTGCCTGAAACCCTGTACTTTCCAGGGTATACACCACCAGTTCCCGTATATTACCGTCATCTTCTACACAAAAAATCATTCCTCATTCTCCTTCTTTATACTACAGATGATTTGTGGATTCCTGTAATTGAGAATTCCACCCACTCTGCGATATTCGTTGCATGGTCTGCAATACGCTCCAGATATTTGGCAACCATAATCAGATCGATTGCTTCCACACCTTGCAGACCTTTATTTTCAGCAATGAAATTAATCAATGTCGTCTTCACTTCCTCAAAAAGTTCATCTACCACATCATCATTTTCCATTACTTTTCTTGCCAGATCCAGATCTTTCTCTACGTAAGCATTGACACTGTCACGGACCATTTTGCTGGCCGCCTCTGACATCTTGATGATCATCGGAATATCCTGCGCTTCTGATTTGTCTTCAGTGATAATAATCTCTGCAATATCTGATGCCTGATCTCCGATGCGCTCCATATCGGTAATCATCTTAAGTGCTGCGGATATCTGTCTCAAATCTCTTGCTACCGGCTGCTGCTGAAGAAGAAGTCTTAAGCAAAGTCTTTCAATATCAGTCTCCGCCTGATCGATCTCTTCATCTGCAATTCTTACTTTCTCTGCCTGTTCCATGTTTCCTTCTTTTAATGCAGTCGTTGCTTTTCCAATCGCCTCTTCACACAACTCACCCATGTGAATAAGCTGTTTATTAAGTAACTCCAACTGTTGATCAAATCGATTACGCATATCTTAACCAAACCTCCCTGTAATATAATCTTCTGTTCTTTTATCCGCCGGAATGGAGAATAATTTTTCTGTCTCATTATACTCGATCACTTCTCCCAACAGGAAGAATGCTGTGTTATCTGATACACGTACAGCCTGCTGCATATTATGTGTTACCATAACGATAGTATAATCTTTTTTCAGCTCCATCGCAAGGTCTTCAATCTTCGATGTAGAGATTGGATCAAGTGCGCTTGTCGGCTCATCCATCAGAAGAACTTCCGGCTGTACAGCCAATGCTCTTGCGATACAGAGTCTCTGCTGCTGTCCGCCTGACATTCCAAGCGCGCTTGTCTTTAATCTGTCTTTACATTCATTCCAGATGGCTGCATCTCTTAAGGATTTTTCTACCAGATCATCCAGCTTTGCTTTCGAACGGATTCCGTGTGTTCTTGGTCCGTATGCAACATTGTCATAGATGCTCATCGGGAATGGATTCGGTTTCTGGAATACCATTCCGACTCTTTTTCTAAGCAGATTCACATCAATATCATGGAAAATGTCCTGACCGTCCAGAAGAATCTGTCCGTCGATCCTGCAGCCTTCTACCAGATCGTTCATCCGGTTGATGGATTTTAACAATGTAGATTTACCACATCCGGATGGTCCGATAAATGCTGTGATCTTATTCGCTTCTATCTCAAGATTCACATTTTTCAGAGCATGGAAATCACCATAGTGCAGATCCATATTCTTAATACTTATTTTACTCATTTAAGATTCCTTCCTGTTCCTCATCTATTCTTTTCTTTACGATTTCGTGATTCGTTTTGCAATCATACCTGATATAGTATTGATCAGTACAACCAGTACCAGAAGCACAACTGCTGTTGCATATGCCTGATTCATATAAAGTCCTTCACTGGATAAGTTGTACATATGAACCGCAAGAGTACGTCCGGAGCCGAATACACTACTTGGTACCTTTGCAACGGTTCCCGCTGTATAGATCAGCGCTGCTGTCTCTCCGACGATTCGTCCGATCGCCAGGATCACACCTGCCAGGATTCCCGGTACCGCTGACGGAAGTACGATGCGGAATACGGTACGGAGTTTTCCTGCACCAAGTCCAAAGCTTCCTTCTCTGTATGAATCCGGTACGGCTTTCAATGCTTCTTCTGTACTTCGCATGATCAACGGAAGTACCATGATCGCAAGGGTAAATGCACCTGCTAATATGGAAAACCCCCACCCGCAGGTTGTTACGAAGAATAACATTCCGAAAAGTCCATATACAATGGATGGAATTCCCTGCAATGTCTCTGTCGTAAGTCTGATGACTTCTACGAATTTGTTTCCTCTCTTTGCATATTCCACAAGGAAGATTGCTGAGAAGATACCAAATGGAACAGCGATCAAAAGTGATAAAAATGTCATAATCACGCTATTAATAAACGCCGGCATCAGGGATGCATTCTCTGATGTATAATGAAGCGAAAAGATCGACGGCTTCAGATACGGCACTCCGTGGACAACTACGTACACGATCAGGAATATCAGTACTGCAAATGTAAGGATCGCTGAAAGCATGACCAGAAGCATCACGATCAGAGAACCCGGTGTTCTCGTATAGGCTTTTAATTTGTCTTTCAAAGTCATTTCATTATTACTCATGATTCTTCCCCCTGTTCAAAAGTGCCACACAGAAGTTCAGAAGCAGGATGAATACGAAAAGTACCACACCTGTTGCGATCAGTGCCTCTCTGTGAAGTCCCGATGCATATCCCATCTCGATTACGATATTGGCTGTCAGCGTTCTGACTCCCTGGAAGATTCCACGCGGCATTCTCGGCTGGTTACCATGATCACAGCCATGGTCTCTCCGATCGCACGTCCGATTCCAAGAACGATTGCTGCGACCACACCAGATTTTGCTGCCGGAAGTACAACTGTAAAGATTGCTCTTTCATGTGTTCCGCCAAGTGCCACAGCACCTTCGTAATACTGTGTCGGAACTGCTCTGAGTGCTGATTCTGTCAGACCGATGATCGTTGGCAGGATCATCATTCCAAGCAGAATGGATGCAGTAATCATACTGCTTCCGTTGCCGCCCCGGTGAAGACTTCGTCCGATTTCTCTTACCCACGGTACCAGAACGACCAATCCGAAGAATCCATATACAACGGACGGAATTCCCGCCAGAAGTTCCGTAGCCATTTTCAAAGGTCTGTAGATTGCTTTCGGACAATAGAAAGCCATAAATACAGCTGTCAGGATTCCTATCGGTACACCAATGATGATTGCACCTGCTGTCACATATAAACTTCCGACGATCATTGGAAAGATTCCGTAAATATCATTTTTCGGTCTCCACAACTCGCCAGTTAAGAATTTTCCAAATCCAATCTTACTCATTGCAGGAATACCATTTGCAAATAAGAATATACAAATGAGAGCAACCGCCAGCACCGAAGCGCAGGCGGCAACTGCAAATATTACCTGCATGAATTTTTCCGTCCATGCTTTTGATTTCATATTATTTTACTACCTCATCCCAAGCAACTGCATTGCCTGTGTAAATGTCTTTTACCTGATCGCTGCTCAGCTCATCTGTTGTGTTGTTTTTATTCACAATAACTGCGATACCGTCTGTTGCGATTGCCTGGCTGTCAAGTTTGTCTTTCTCATCATCCTGTAATTCACGAGAAGCCATTCCGATATCATAACTTCCATCGATTGCTGATGTCATACCTGTTGTAGAGTCTGTTGTCTGAAGTTCGATCTCTGCTCCTGTGTTGACTTTCTTATAAGCCTCGATCAGTTTTTCCATAACCGGTGATACAGAAGAAGATCCACCGACTACAACTTTTCCGGATGGTTTTGTTCCTGCATAAGCTTCTGCTGAATCATCTCCGATATATCCGTTATCTGAGATTACCTGCTGTCCTTCTTTACTCATGATATATGAGATGAAGTCTTTTGCCAGTTCATTGTCTGCACCTTTCTTTGTTGCAATGTTGAATGGTCTGCAGATCTTGTATTTTCCATCTTTGATGTTCTGCTCTGTTGCTTCTTCGCCATCGATCTTTAAAGCTTTTACAGTATCATTTAAAGATCCGAGTGATACATAACCGATTGCGTAATCATCTCCGGCTACTGTTGTAAGCATTACGGATGTGCTGTTTGTGATCTGTGCATCATCTGTTGTCATGTCTACTTTTTCGCCGTCTTTCTTTTCTTCAATCCCGAAAAGTTCGATGAACGCTCCTCTTGTTCCTGAGCCATCTTCTCTGGAAACGATTGTTATATCATTGGAAGAATCCCAGTCACCTTTGCTGCTCTTATCATCAGAAGAACCACTATCTGAACTTCCACATCCAACTGCAAGTCCTGCTGCCATTGTTGCTACGGATAAAACTGCGATAAACTTTTTCATTTTCATAATCATACTCTCCTTAGATTCTCATCTTTTTTTATTCTGATTTTTTTCTTTGTCGCTTTCGACAATAGCTATCTTATAAGACGTATGTTAAATCCAAAATCTGCGAATTGTTAAATGTGTGTAAAGTGTATGTAGGAAATGTATGGAAATGTAAAATTGAATTTCTTAATTTTTCATGCTATAATTCCTCTGCAGGACTTTTCCTGATCAGCTTTTTCAAAAATTATATTCGATATTAACCTTTATACAAAAAGCTGACAGTAATATGTTCTACAGATTCGAACACAATGAATACAAACATATGAAAACTTATTATTTGAGAAGAAAGAGGATATAATTCTATGTGGATTGCAGATCAATGGAAAGATTATGAAGTAATAGATTGTAGTAAAGGTGAGAAATTAGAGCGCTGGGGACAGTACACTCTGGTCCGTCCTGACCCGCAAGTTATCTGGGATACCCCGAAAACCGAGCGTGGATGGAAACATATGAACGGCCACTATCACCGCAGCAAGAAAGGCGGCGGGGAATGGGAATTCTTCAGTCTCCCGGAACAGTGGCAGATTCATTATAAAGAACTGACATTTAATCTGAAGCCTTTCAGCTTCAAGCACACCGGACTTTTCCCGGAACAGGCAACGAACTGGGACTGGTTCTCTGAGAAGATCAGAAATGCAGGAAGACCGATCAAAGTACTGAATCTCTTTGCTTACACAGGTGGTGCTACTCTCGCAGCCGCTGCTGCCGGAGCAAGTGTTACACATGTAGATGCTTCTAAAGGAATGGTTGCATGGGCAAAGGAAAATGCAGCCTCTTCCGGATTATCTGACAGACCGATCCGCTGGCTGGTCGATGACTGTGTAAAATTCGTAGAGCGTGAGATCCGCCGTGGCAATCACTATGATGCCATCATCATGGACCCTCCGTCATACGGACGTGGACCTAAAGGTGAGATCTGGAAAATCGAGGATGCAATTCATCCGCTGATCAAGTTATGTACACAGATTCTGTCGGATGACCCATTATTCTTTCTGGTCAACTCCTATACAACAGGACTTGCACCGGCCGTTCTGACTTATATGCTTGGAACGGAGCTCAAGAAATGGAACGGACATGTAGATTCACAGGAGATCGGACTTCCTGTTACAGATTCAGGACTGGTTCTTCCATGTGGTGCTTCTGGTCGTTGGGAACG
>ENA-ORUV01000930-ORUV01000930.1-human-gut-metagenome-genome-assembly--contig:-NODE-930-length-15611-cov-129.69_pt1 | contig 15611 bp, 19 predicted proteins | sample MGYA00242089_ERZ509229 | MGnify/ENA primary metagenome ERZ509229 (study PRJEB26280, sample SAMEA2338805) | human gut metagenome | biome: human gut; feature: human-associated habitat; material: faeces...
TTTGTTGCTCAGGCACTTATAAATAATGTTAAACTATAGTGTTGCGGAATTAAGAGTAAAAAGAAAGATGCATAACTTGGAGAGTTCTACGGAATGGTCATCTATCAACAATGCAGAAAAATGAGGATTCCAGCCTATTAACAAATGGCAAACTCCTGCAAAAAACAAAGAATACATGACAATGCCCAATATATGCGATATCAAGGATAAATAATAGCCATTATATGTATGTGGGTGAGTGTAAATAAAATACGTTCCACTTAAAATAGTAGGTATAAGAAATCCACCCCAATATAGACATTTTGCCAATCTAATATTATCAGAACTTAGTAATATATGACTACCGAACAAAGTAGCAATATATACCAATACACACACCAACACAAAAAATAAGGCATACATATATCTGTTCTTATCAGAAAAAGACTTTACTTCCCTTTCTTTATTGCACAAAGTTCTTTGGATATAATTTAACCAAATAAAACACCAATACACAATTGAGAATAAAGTTATAAAGGAAACTACAGTAAACATACACTCTTTCATAGGCATCATGTTGCTTCTTAGGTATTCATCAAATACAAAAATAATAAATATATAAAGAAAAGTAAATAATGGACCTCTAAGCATTTCATCCCCTGTTTCTATTCGCTCATATTTCTTGTCATACATTGCATAAAAGGAAACCATATCCATAAGAGTTAATTGTAATTCCAATTGTGAGAGCTTTGAACTCAAATCACCAAACCTTTTCATCTTGGAAGGATTCGATTCCGCCTTCAATTTTTCCGCTAAACGCTTTTTAGTTGGTTTAAAATCTACAGATACTGTCAAACTATGTACTTTTTCTTTCAATCGTTCTCTTATCTCCTTGAGTATCTCAGAGATAAAATTATTTTTTCCTTTAAATATACAAAGGACAACAATTGTAGCCAACACCCCAAATAAGGTTTGGCTTTTGCCTAACAAATCCACCATAAAGAAGAATTATAATTCAGAAACAGGATTGGCAAATTCTTTAAGTTTGCTATAAAAAATCTCTGATGAGTTCATCAATTCTTCATTATTTATAGCACATAAAGCAGAATGATTCTCTTTATCTTGCTCAACTCGCACAAAACATGCTGACGCTAAGGTAAAGTGAGGTATTTCTTCCTTAAAAGTTATAGAATCACCCAATTTATATAGTTTAAGTTTCTTAGCTTCCAACATTTTAGACAATATGTCCTTGAACTTAAAATCACAGAAGCCATTTTCTGGATAATTTTCTACAACTATCTCTAAAGAATTGTTTTCATGACCTGCGAATTCATTCAACTTTTCCTTAAATATTTGTACAATTGGAGAAGAATTCTTGATCTTATCCCAAAAACTCTTTCTAAAAACAGACATAGAACCACAATACATTTTAATTCTATTTGATGTACTAAACATTGCGCTTAATATAGCTGCATTATGTTCCCTGTCCTCATTATAGCAATAATAAGGAGAACTACCTTTTGCTGCATTTTCAAGTTCAGCAAAATACGTTTTAATATCATTAGTATTATTTGCCATATTAAATTAATACAAAGATAATCATTAATAGACAAAAAGTTCGAAAATCATTAGATAATTACAAACTTTTAAGCATTTTATATACATATTACCACAAAAGACAATAAGCAACAGATAATAAATTATTTAATATCTCCTTACTTATAATACACCTTATACCACTCAGCGAAGGCTTTCAGTCCTTCTCTCAAAGGAGTAGCAGGCTTATAACCAAAGTCATCCTCCAACGGAGTAGTATCAGCATAAGTGACTGGCACGTCGCCTGGCTGCATTTCCACCAGTTCCTTGTGTGCCTCGAAATCATAATCCTCAGGCAGCACTCCTGCACGAATCAGTTCCTCCTGCAGAATACTTACAAACTCCAAAAGATTTTCTGGATGAGAGTTGCCGATGTTGTATACCTTATATGGAGGAATAGGCAAGCCATCCTCACCCATCTTCTTCTCAGGAGCATGCTGCATCACTCTCACGATACCCTCCACGATATCATCTACGTAAGTGAAGTCACGCTTGCAGTTACCATAGTTAAAAATCTTGATGGTATCGCCCTTTACCAGTTTGTTGGTAAATCCGAAGTAAGCCATATCCGGTCTGCCCGCAGGACCATACACGGTGAAGAATCTCAATCCCGTACTTGGAATATTATAGAGCTTAGAATAGGCATGCGCCATCAGCTCGTTACTCTTCTTCGTAGCGGCATAAAGACTCACAGGATTATCCACCTTATCATCGGTAGAATAAGGCACCTTCTTGTTGCTTCCATATACAGAAGATGAAGAAGCATAAACCAAGTGCTCTACCTCGTGATGACGACAAGCCTCAAGAATGTTATAGAAACCAATAAGGTTACTTTGGATATAGGCATCAGGATTAGTAATACTATAACGTACTCCTGCCTGAGCTGCCAGGTTCACCACTACTGATATCTGATTCTCCGTGAAAATCTTCTCCACTGCTTCCTTGTTGGCAATAGAGTCATGAACAAAAGTCCAATCACCTCCAATTGCTTCTATTTCTTTCAAACGTTCATACTTGATATTGACATCATAATAATCGGTAATGCTATCGATACCAATAACCTTGATATTCTTTACATCGTGAAATAATCGCTTCACCAAATTGCTGCCAATGAATCCAGCAGCACCTGTAACGAGGATAGTTTTATCCGTTAAATCTATATTATATTGTACCATTTTATTATTGATTATTTTGTAGTGATTAGTGATTAATTAACTAGCAAAATGCAATCTGTAATCACTAATCATTAATCACTAAATCCTAGTCTCTTCTAAATATATCTCTTGTATATACTTTACTTTGTACATCGTCGAGACAAGCATCATAGCGGTTGGCAATGATGGCCTGGCTCTGCTCCTTGAAAGCATTCATATCATTTACAACCTTGCTACCAAAGAATGTACTTCCATCTTCCAATGTTGGCTCATAGATGATAACCTCTGCACCCTTTGCCTTGATACGTTTCATGATACCCTGGATAGCAGATTGGCGGAAGTTATCGCTGTTTGACTTCATCGTCAGGCGATAAACACCAATCACACAGTTATGTTCCTTGTTTGCATCGAAAGTACTATTCTCATTATAATAGCCAGCCTTCTGGAGTACAGCATCAGCGATATAGTCCTTACGGGTTCGGTTGCTCTCCACGATTGCCTCAATCAGATTCTCTGGAACATCGGCATAGTTTGCCAGAAGCTGCTTGGTATCCTTTGGCAAGCAATAACCACCATAGCCGAAGCTTGGGTTGTTGTAATGGGTACCGATTCGTGGGTCAAGACCTACACCTTCGATAATTGCCTTGGTATCGAGTCCCTTTACTTCTGCGTATGTATCCAACTCATTGAAGTAGCTTACTCGGAGTGCCAGATAGGTATTGGCGAAGAGCTTAACAGCCTCAGCTTCCTTCATACCCATGAAGAGAGTATCGATGTTCTCCTTGATGGCACCTTCCTGAAGCAGAGCGGCGAAGGTCTTGGCAGCTTCCTTCAACATCTCGACATTGGTTACAGACTTGATTGCCTCGTTCTCCTCTTCGAACTCTGGGCGTTCGATAATCTTTGGATAGCCTACGATAATGCGGCTTGGGTAAAGGTTATCGTAGAGAGCCTTGCTCTCACGAAGGAACTCTGGAGAGAAGAGAAGGTTGAGCTTCTTTACGCCCTTCTTGGCATACTTCAAGTAGAGGCTGCGGGTGTAACCTACAGGAATGGTACTCTTAATGACCATCACTGCATCTGGGTTTACCTCCAGAACCAGGTCGATGACTTCTTCAACATGGGTTGTATCGAAGTAGTTCTTCACTGGGTCGTAGTTGGTTGGTGCTGCAATCACTACGAAGTCTGCATCCTTATAGGCTGACTTGCCGTCAAGGGTTGCCTCGAGGTTCAATGGCTTTTCAGCCAAATACTTTTCAATGTAATCATCCTGAATTGGAGAAATCTTATTGTTGAGTTTCTCCACCTTCTCTGGGATTACATCTACTGCTGTTACATGATGGTGCTGAGATAACAGGGTTGCTATGCTCAGACCGACGTAGCCGGTACCGGCTACCGCTATTTTTATATCTTTGAAATCATTCATAATGATATTGTGTTTTTATTTTTTCTTATTTTTTCGAATCACCCCGTCCCTCTTTCCAAAGAGGGCTCCACTTTCTCCCCAAGCCCCTCTTCCTCAGGAAGCGGGGATATAACCGCCCTCCGGTGCTCAGAACCGCTACGCTCTAAGGTTGGCGGACCATCAAAGGTCTCGCCATGTTGTGCGGGATGGGACCGCCTTAATACGATGCTTTTTATGCCTTATCTTAAGACTTATTTTGTATGAATCAGAGGAAAGCAAAGACAAGTTAAACATGTTATTATCTTCTCATTAACTTTGCTGCAAATTCAAAGAAGTCTGCAACGTTTTTGAAATCATCAAATTGTTGACAATAAATACTTGCATAAGGTTCAGGAAACCTACTGCGTATATCTGCCTTTATCATACTTGCCAAAACCTCCTTTGTATAGGCTTTCTGCAATTCGTTATATTGTCGTTCCATCGTAATATTCTCTATTATTTCAACATCCTTGCTATAAACATCGCCTCATAAGCTACAATACAACAATCAAGAATAGCATTCGGAAAACGTATTTGTTTTTATGAGATAACATTTTATTTAAAGCCACAAAAAACTTGATATTTACGAAGTTCTTCATGACTTTGCATAATATTCAGCAGAATATCATCAGTTGTTAATTTACTTTTTCCTCCAGAGATTTCTTTTCTTACAATCAACATAAAATTCAAGAAATACTCAATGTAATCTTGATTAGGCTGATTTTGAGAACTATTGCAAAGAAACTCAGTAAAAGCCCTAAAAGCTTTGTCCGAACCATAAACAAAGAGGTCTTCTTTTACTTTCAACATTTCTTGAAATCTATCAGAAGGACCGACTATTGCTCCCTTATTTTTAATTTCTGACATAATTGAATAAAACATATTCACCGCATTATAGTATGCTTTATACTTCTTATCGGAGACATAATTCTCCGATATTTTTCTTAACTCGGTTCGTAATTGCCATTTACAAGTCATTACTGTAACAATAATTGTTACCAATGATGAAGATATTGGAATAATCCAATCTGAGATATTATTCATTCTGTATATTTAAAGTAAGCATCCAACCCCTATGGCAATATAGCTCTGCCTCCAGTGTTTACTGGGTAAAGCATATTTCCAAGAATTGAACTTTTTCGATTTTTACCTATGATTAACATAAGAGAGCCTTCGTCATGTCAGGATAATCTTGTCTTCCCGCCACTACCATGTCAAAGAAACCTCTAAAGAAATCTAGCGGCGGCGAGCCTGTAACTCGCCGTTGAGTTTATCCACTTACTTATTCTTTAGTGGGCAATGTGGAGAAATAGATGGTTACCGCAGAATTTAACGCCCTAATTCAGAAGCACCATAAGTTTATCTGCATGAACTAAAGCCTCACGGTTAATCCTCATATATTCTTGGATTGTAGGTAGGCGATGTTCTTGCTCATATATCTTTCCACATTCCTTTCCAAAGAAATCTGCAATTATTTCTTCTCGAATATATTTGAACTGTTCCTCTGTTACGGTCATGTTCTGCTCATTGAATTCTTTTACGTAAGTATAGAATCTTTTGAGGTCTTGTTCATCTGACAGGAACTTACTGAGTTTTTCCGAAAGATAACTATTGGACTTGACAAACTTCTCATAAAGCTTTTTTGCAGCTACTTTGAATAAATCCCATATAACTCCGTCAATTACTTTTTGACCAAGCCATAGAAGAATTGCAGATGTATCTGGTAAACAAGCATGGGAATAGGAATTATGCTTCTGCTCTGCCTCTATTCGATAATTGTAACCATAACGTACTGCATACTTAACAGTATCAGAATATTCTACATTAAATATCTTCTCTATTTTATCTATATCTTCCATTGAGATTTTCTCTTGCTGTTCCATGTATTTATTAATTATTCCGTTGTTCAACAACATCCCAGTTGACAATCTGCCACATTGCGGCAAGATGGTCAGAACGACGGTTCTGGTAGCCGAGGTTAGTATATCCGCAAGAAAACTAAGTAAGACCACAATTTCCAAGTCCGAAAGCCCATACTCTCAGCTTTTCGTTGCAAATTCGCTTGTACTCAGATTCTTTGATAACTGTTCAAACCTTCCTTTGGAGAGTAAGCACGCTTTACCATCATTCATATCCACAAATCCAAACTCATCGACCTCTGTATCATAGACAAAGTCAAACTTTTCAGAATACTGCAGATATAGGTTCTCATATTCGGTCAGTTGCCCAACAGTTTCTATCTTGCAATCCTTCCACACATGCTTGTGGAACTCTGCAAGTAGTTTTGTCTGTTCTTCATCAGGACAGTACCTGCTTGTGGCGTAGCTTACAAAATCAGTCATTACCGTTCTTCTTTTAATTTGCTCTTCCAGCCCTTAAAGTACTGCGCAAGCCCGGTTTTATCCCCTCCACGGAATGTACGGCCATTTTTCAGTCTATTCAGTAGTTCGCCAACTTGTGACGCACTGACATTCGACCACCCCAGTTCCGTCACAAGAATATTTGTTATCTGTGAAGATGAGACTTCTGGCATATACTTATTGATAGTACGTATATAAGTCTTACATGTGTTCTCATCATCAGGATGATGAAAGTCCTTGGAACCGAACATCCTTACGTCCATCTCTTTCAATGCTGTCCTCAAAAGTGACAAAGATTCATCCTCGATATTTTCCTTATCAATCTTATCGCCATAGATGCATTCTGCGTTCCATCTGAGAACCCAGTCATCCAACTTATCTTTGAGCCATGAGACAGCCATAACGTATTTCGCAGAGCGGAAGTCATCAACCTTCTGAACAGCTTTGGCATCCATGTGACAGCATATTACTATATTCGCCCCCTGCTGCCATTCATTGTATGTTCGTTCCGTCATGCACTGAATAGGTCTGGAAATTTTCTGAAAACGCAGAGGCTGAGAAAACATCCGATTGACATTATCTGCTCCTAATACTTGTGCAACGGTATTGAAATTATTCTTAGTATAGCTGTACAACACAATTAGGTTGACCTCAGAATCGTTCGCTATTATCTCGTTTGCTTTCTTCAAGCAAGCCACAATTGCTTCAGGCACTGGCCCTTGAACATTTGCGTAGAATTTGTTATTCATATTCACCTCATTTTGTCATTATTGAATCTCTGCAAGAAGAAATCTGCTTGCATTATGTTCTTCAGTTCTAATATTCTCCCATTCCAAACGGCAGGTTGAAGCACCTTCTGTGCTTCCGCTTGCAAGAATGAACGTCCTTTGTCAAAGACCTCCTTGCTGATGCACTACACCAGAGCGAGGACTCCAGGAATGAATCAGGGGACAGCTCCTTAAATCATGTTAAAATATTAATTTGTTAATCGTTAATCGTCCTTTTTGCTCTTTGTACAGGCAAGTGATATCGCACCACGCTGCTCGGATAGCTTGGTTGGATGTGAGCAAGCCATACACAGATTACTTCCCATGCAATATCTTACTGATCGACTTTTTTGCGTCTGCTGTTCCAACCACGAGCGCACCTTCTGCATTGGCTTCGCCAAGGTGAATGCCGGCAACATCAAACACCTCATAGTGAATCTTATTCTCGCGGTGGAAAAAATCAAAATACCAGTAGTTGCCGTCTTCAATACGTTGATATATCCGCTGTTTTCCCCACTTCATCGTGGTGGGCCGGTAGTCTCGATTGCCTATCAGCGAAAAGTGCCCATCGAGTAACGCCGACATCCACTCTATGCACTCCTCTGCTGAGAAGAACAGGGGAATATTCTTCAGTTCAGGACGACCATCATCGTAAGTTCTGTCCTTGATGATTGTCACCTGCTTATAGTCGGTTGGAATCCCTGGCGACAACGATAACACACATGGTGCTCCTGGCGACTCGAATGCGCTCTTTACCACAAGCGCTACATCTTGGTGGGCCATGCATTCTATGGTGTCCCAACGGATGTAGTTGTAATTGCCTTCAAGGATAGCATTCTTCTGAACATCGGTGCTGTTGGAACTGACAAAATTGCGCAATATCACGGATGCTTTGCTCAAATAGGCTGCTTTATCCACAACGCCACCCACATCTGTTTTGAAGCGCTTGACATTATCCTTATCGAAGAAAATGCGCAAATTGATACCGTTCTGACGTGCGTATTTCTTCACGCTCATCAGAGGAGCTACTAAATCGCGAAGACCCTCTTCCGTAAGGGGTAAACCTATCACCTCGTCTCCCGTCGGAAGCAGTATAAATAGTGATGCATCCATCATTTCAGAATCCCAATAAGTAAGTCATGTCTGCATCCTGACGAGTGAAGAAACCTTTGGGCTGGTGGTCTATCTTGCCATCGCCCACAATCTTCACCTCTTCCGCCACTGATTGCAGCCCATCAGCGGCTTTCTTCATATAATAGAGCTTCACGTTGTTGCGGTCTATTCCTATGCCTTCCTCTTCAAAACGCTTGGAAGCCATGAGAATGCCATTGAGTACATGATTGCTGTGGGTCTCTACAATAACCTGGATGCCCGCCTCTGCTGCTCGCGCGATCATCATGCCAAGTTCCGACTGCGCTGCTTCGTGAAGATGGGCTTCGGGGTTCTCTATCAGCAACAGACTGTCTCTCTCTGACGCAAGCAGTGCCACGACTATCGGCAATGCGTAACTCAATCCAAAGCCAACATTTATCGCGCTGTAGGCAGGTGTTGTATCGCCGCCTATCTCATAGGCATATTTCAACGAATAAGACTTGTCTCCTTTCTCTGGGGTAACAACGACATCGGGGCTGATAACTCTTTCCCATGACGATACCTGAGCGAGCAGTTCTGCGGATTCGCCTGCACGATGCACCAGTCCTGGCAACACGCTAAGTTTCTTCGCCACGCCAAAATGATACAGGAAATGGGCCGTCAGTTCGCACTTACCATATTTCTGCGACAGTTGCCTCCGGCTTTCCACCATATTCGTGTTTAGGGGGTAGGACTCTGAAGGCTCCTGACGAGCCGCACTGATATACTGAAAATTGTTCGTAAATAACGAACTCTCCTGCAACATTTTCGGATCAGGTCCCTGCAATAGAGAAAAGAAGTCTTTACCCAAAACCCCATCCGAAGCATCCCATCGCCATGTAGAAAGCCCGTGGCCGCCATCGATGCCAAAAGACATATAATCCTCGTCTGCCATCTGACACAGCGCATCACGACAGAGACCGATAGAGAGCAGGTCACCATTCAGGGAGAGTCCCTCGTTCAAGACATTCTGCTGATAACTTTGGCGCAACAAAAGCAGCGACTGGATAACAGAGGACTTGCCACTGCTGTTCAGCCCGGTCAGCACCGTCAGGTTGCCCAATTCAAGACGCAAATGCTTATGAATCTTGTAATTGTCTATGTGAAGTAATCTTAGCATATTTTTTACATTTATTTTTCTTTCAAAACAGTTTCTATCATCTCCTTTATCTTGCGGTGTCGATAGTTCACGCTTTCTTTCTGACCTGTACCGGATGACAGAGCATAGTAGAACTTTTCATCGTTGTTAAGCTCTACGAAAAGTCTCTGCACAATGCTCTTTTTAGCCACTAACTGCTGACGTTCATTGTTCGTACACTTTGCCAGCCAAACGCTCAGCGTCTCGAATAGTGCCTTGTTAATGGGTTTGCGACGGTCATATATATTGCGACGTTTACGGAATGCATCATTGTTGAAGATGCTCCAGGCTGCCTTCATCGCCTTGTCGAACTGTGTACTCATATCTTCGCGCTCCGCCTCCGTCAGTTTTTTTATTTTTGCCATGCCACGGGTCATAAATCCGTCCATATCGGGCTCATACGTCTTATAGTCTTGCAGATAGAAAGCCACGAACCTTGTCACAAAATCGCGGTCTTCCATGCGGTCGGTCTTTATGATACCGCAGGTAGCCTTCTTGAACGACTGTTTAGCGGCCAAATTGGCCACCATCTCCGCAGACACGCCCTGATTCATCGCATGACGTATTTCCTGTGGAGTCAGTATCAGACCGCCCGTGTTAATACGTTTGAAGATATTGAATTTTACCTCATCGGGCGTTCCCTTCTCTATCACGTACATGGTTATAGGGGTCTGGGTGATTCTGCGCTGCATCAGACGAGGAAGCTCGTTGAAGGTCATTCCGTCATATTGCTGCGTGAGAAACTCCAGATGGTGCAGTCGCATCGTCTTCTCCACAATGAAGTGCTTGAACACGCTGCATCGTTGCAATCCGTCTATCACGTTCCACACCTCTGCATCTTCATCAGTCTCTGTCTCGTCGAAATAGAAAGCGGGCAGTGGCAACTTGAGCAGCAGCGACTCTATCAGGCGACTCTGCTTCTCTTCATCCCACAGGTCTGATTTGCGTTGGAAGGGGGTATCGAAGCGAATCTCCCCGTGCTCCATCTTATCCACCAGCTCACTGATGGTAAACGGATCACGACGAATCTTTATCATATTAGGATTAAATGGCATTGTGATTGCCACGTTGCCCTCATCCTCTTTTTCTATCTGATTTTCTTCTATCGAATAATCAATTTTGTCCATTGTCATCTGTGCTTATGAAATCCAACACCTTGTCGAGTAAGGGAAGGGAATTTCACCTAATTCTAATAATTTGTCAAACTGGGCATCGGTTAATCTGAAGAAGCCCCAATATCTGGGGTTCAGACCGACTCGCTCTTTCATTACCTTGTTGATTACCTTTTTGGTAAATGCTATATTGTACACCATCTTGATAACGGTAAAATTGTCCTTATTCTTGTACCAACCTCTTAATTCTTCCTCGCCAAAAACAGAATAGCGATTGGTATATTTAACGAAATCATCCTCGTTGGTAAAGTTCTTGATTGTCTTTACCTCACAGGTATCATTCTCCAGAATGAGGTCATCATATCGCTTATCTACAATACTCAGTCCCTCAATGCCATCTGCCATTTTATCGCTGAAATAGATATAAACCGAGATATGTATTCTCAAGAAACTCTTTTGTTCTTTGTTCTTGAAATTTGTCTGTATTGATTATAAACCACATAACTCAAAAATATATACCTCGGTTTCTCCTGAAAAGAATACTCTTCCCGGATTATTGGGGATGTGATATGTATCACAGCATCGAAAAACCAATAGACTAACTTCCACTAATCTTCAATACTTTTATGTCTTTTGGCCTCCTGCATACATGATGCAAGTAACTCCGTGTTTAGCAAATTGTGTATCATACGCTTTGCTTATATAAAGACCATATTAATAGTACTTATTCTTTACATTCTTCTGAATCTCAACATAAGAGACTCAGGATTTCGTTGCAAAAATACGAAAAAAGTTTGAAACTAGCAAATTATGTATGTAAAAAACGAATATTGACTCCACTTAAAAAAATGGGTTAAATTTGAATTAAACCTTAATTCCGCAACACTATTATAACTTAAACTTTTTAAGTACCTGAGCAACAAAAAGTTGCCTAGGATTTTGTCATGTCGAAGAATTCACTTATCTTAGTGTTGCAAAACAAACAAGGTGTACCATTATTTCAAAAGGGGTATTCACACAATCTTACCAGATTGTTTCATAGCAACCTTAAACTTCCGTGCTACATCATTGGCAAATAGTTCTACAGACTCCTTCGCTACCTCTTTCTCTCTTTCAGTAAGAGATGCGGCATCGACATTCTGTTTGGCACACTCCACTGCAGATTCCTTCGTTTCATCAAAAGTTGACTCACTAATAACATACGGAGGAGTAATCAATTCCTTCAAGAATTCAGCTATAGCCAAATTAGCACGTTGCTGTGCTATTTGCTGTTTTGTATTCATTTATATAAATCTATGTTAATTTCGAAAGGACTGTCGAAGTCCTTTAAAACATCATGTTTTGTATCTTTTTCCGAGAGGATGGCATGTTCGGTTGGTATCTTCCAATAAATACCGAGAGTGTCATCAAGGATGCTGATGCCGCCATCAGTCTCTGGATGATAGAAGTTGCAACCTTCTCTTCAAACTCTCGCTCGCTGAAATTGCCGAATTTGGTATCAGGGATAGCATATGGGGCACTTTTGCCTGGTTCCGAAAGCATCTTATAAACATCGGAGCGGAAGCGGATTTCATTAAGATTTTTGTCCTCAACTCTCACAAAGACAAAGGTGGTAAGAAAACAGCCTCACGGACAACACGTTTACCTTGACTGTTTATCATGATACGTCTTTCCAAAGTGCGTCGGATCGGCTGCAACAAAACCATTTTCAGCTACATATCCTTCACTTTTTGCCATGGCTTCGCCGTCGTCCCCTGCAATAGTGGACGTAACCTGTGAGTGTATATTTGTCTCTTTCATCATGCGAATCAAGTTCGTTTTTTGATGTCGTTCATCTGAATCTCGATATAAGAGACACAGAATCTCCTTGCAAAAATACGAAAATTGTTGGAAACTAGCAAATTATGCGTGTTAAAAAATTAATATCATTCTACGAAAATCAACATTATTTTACTATTCTTTTCGTACATAATTTCCTAAGTCGTTGATTGAACGAAAGTTTTCGGTTTTTCTGTATCTCTCATGTAAAGATTCTGGAAAAATGGTTCATTTTGGTTCATTTTACAAAATCCCTCTTTTTATTCTTTTTTGTGGCTTATAGGGCTGCCAGTATTTTGGCGTTGGCATCATCTACCAGTCCCTCCTCACCACCAATTACCGCAAGCCGATAATTGATGGGGAAATCAGAGATGACAGATACACCTGATACAATTGCCTCTAAACGAACAAAGGGGAACAACCAGTCTTTGGTCGTTCCCCTTTGTTCGTTGTATTCATTCTGATTACATCACATGATTGTCAAAATGGCTTTGCATGCAAATCATCCCGTCCTTCCTTGTTGATAAAGCGAGCTGCACTCGGCAATTTGAAAGCGAGCTTTCATTGCACTCACTGGCATCGCTTTTTCCCATTAAAAAAGGTATTTTTTCGAATTCCTCCGTCTCCCTTTCCAAAGGGAGCTCCACATCCTAACCAAGCCTTCTCAATAGTCTTTACGACCCCTTCGGTTCCCCTTGTAGGGGACAGAAACCTCAGAAGGAAGGATGTAAACCGCCCTACTCGGTGCTCAGAACCGCTACGCTCTAAGGTTGGCGGACCATCAAAGGTCTTCGCCATGTTTTGCGGGATGGGACCGCCTGGCTGTTATGGGGATCAGCTTGCAATTATATTGTTGAAAGTGAGTGCATGGAGAGGGCTTACAGATTGAGACCACCATTTTTGTTCCTCATTGCAGTATCGCTCTGCGCTTGTCGTCGCTCGAATGAGGAATATTATTTTTTATTCTACTTTTGATAGGATTACTTCTGGAGAGGTACCCATCAGGGTTATGGCGGAAATCTTATGACCGCCATTGACCATATGTTCCAAAATGGAACAAAAGAGCAATGCCCTATTTGCTAAAACCATCAAGCACGTCTTGCTTGATTCTCTTAGCAACATCCAATTGTTCTTCGCGAACCATTATATGAATATACATATCGTTACCACAAGCATCAATGCAAATTGGTAAATCAACAACATTCATATCTAATAACCCTTGAAGCTTTTGAAACAAACTTGTAAAAAGTCTGTTACGATAATACTGTACCGAAAAGCCTTCTGCCTTTTTACGAGCATTCATCGGAACATCGGCTATATCATCGCATACATAATACAATATCGCATTGTCATGAGACCTGAAGAAGCTATAAATTTGATTAGAGATAAGTGATAAATCCCGAATCCCTGTCACATGTTTATAACTACCTATTCTGTTGAGATATATTCCCCATACCTCAACATCAGACTTTTCTAAGGCGGAATTTATTTCGGATGACAAAAATCTCGCTCCATCATTCAGAATTCGCACGATATATATATCACCCGTTTTGCTTGTAAATCTATATTCAAATGCATCCATTACATAGCAATATCACAAACCTCGCATCCTCGTTTTGCCATATCTTGCAGCTGAGCTGCCTTATATGCCTTCATACGCTTCACCCACTCTGCTACCTTTGGGGAATCGCTTTTAATAACTAATGTTTCTTTTATTTCTATCATTGTATAACCTCCTATAATAAAGACTGCTGCAAAGATACTACTTTCTGACGTAAACACCAAGGAATTAAGAGAAAAAATGCATTTATTAACCTATACTTGGCTTAGGGCTAAACATCACAATACACAAAATGATTCTGCTTCCTTACCGGTTCTGCGGCGATAATCATCACGCATTCGCTTCTCCATTTGTGCTGATTTTTCTACCTCTCCGTCTCTCCCGCAAGGAGAGCTCCACCTCTAACCAAGCCTTCCTCAATAGTCTTTACGACCCCTTCGGTTCCCCTTGTAGGGGACAGAAACCTCAGGAGGAAGGATGTAACCGCCCTCCGGTGCTCAGAACCGCTACGCTCTAAGGTTGGCGGACCAAAGCGGTCTACGCCATGGTTGTGCGGGATGGGACCGCCTGACTGTTATGGAGATCAGCGCTTACGTCCTTTACCAAATAATTCAGAATGCGAACCTAAACGAACTAATTCTATTGCATTATTGTTCTTATCAAACCAAATCAAAAGTGTATCATTTTCTATATGGCATTCCATATAGTTCTTCCAGTTGCCTTTCAAAGAATGAGGATTATATTCTTCCGGTATCTGATTGCCTTCTGCCAAAAGCTTAACTATCCCCATAAGCGTTTCTACAAATTCTTTATCATTCTTAAAACGCTTATAATCTTTCTTGAACTGCGAGGTCTTTCGAATTTCTTTCATAAACCCTATTCCTCCATTGATGCCATGAAACTTTCTAAGCTATCTACTCGAACTACTCCCGCATCATGACCACTCTCAGCCTCTTTCATTGCTGCCAAAGTTTCTGCGTTTGGAACATCTTCCAAAGCAGCACTCCTTGAAACTGGGGAGTCTGAAACTATTTTAACGCCTCTCATAAGAGAGAGGACATTCTTTAATTGCTCCAACAAAGATGGACTATCTATCTGTAATGTTAACTGTGCCATAACTTCTATATTTAATTCGCAGCAAAGATAAGGGTTTTCTGTGAAACCACCAAATTTTGGGGGAGTTTTTTCAACTCTGACCAATTACTTGTAGAGATCTACGGTGATATCGAATGGTGAAGCGAAATCTTTCAGCATTGCATGCTTCGTAATAAGCAGCTAAGCACTATAACATTTTTCGACTCCCCTGTCCCCCTCTTGCGAAGAGGGGGTCCTTAACCCACTCCCAAGCCCTCGCCCTTTCCAAAAGGGCAAGGGATGTAACCGCCCTCCGGTGCTCAGAACCGCTACGCTATAAGGTTGGCGGGGCATCAAAGCCCTCGCCATATTGTGCGGGATGGGACCGCCTTCCTATTATCTTGCTAAAGGTGCTGGGTACTACCCCTATTTTAAAACAACATTAGCTTGCAATAAGTCACAAAGAGAGCGTAACGT
>ENA-ORUV01000936-ORUV01000936.1-human-gut-metagenome-genome-assembly--contig:-NODE-936-length-15506-cov-11.2155_pt1 | contig 15506 bp, 12 predicted proteins | sample MGYA00242089_ERZ509229 | MGnify/ENA primary metagenome ERZ509229 (study PRJEB26280, sample SAMEA2338805) | human gut metagenome | biome: human gut; feature: human-associated habitat; material: faeces...
AAGTTGCTTTTGTATATTGCGAAGGAAAGGACGTGAGCGCCGAAATGCTGAAGGACGGCATGGCACTGCATTACCACATGAACTTCGATAAATGCGAAATGTATGATAAATTTGAGGCAGCAGCAAAGCGCTGCCATAAAGGCTTATGGTTGCAGGAAAAAATTGAAAAGCCTTGGGATTATCGCCAAAATCTTGCTAAAAGGAGACAAAGCAATGTTCATAAAGACCTTTTCCAAGCCTGATTACCCATCCGATCTGGAGCTGACGGACAACCCGCTCGATGAAATTGCTTACGAAGATAACCATTGGGATTACATGAACCGCTTCCCTGATTACATCAACAGCGATACCATTACCAGCCTTGTTTACGAAACCGGTGACTGGTACTTTTATACTAATGATAAATACGTAGACCATTACTTTGTCCTGGCCTTTGTCAACTGGTCCAAAATGCCGGTCATCCTTTCCATGTGCGAAACGGAAGCAGAAGCGCAGGAGCATATAAGGCTACTGGCAATAGAACTCAACAGTAAATAATAAAATGCTCCGCCTACCCTAAAAAAAGAGTAAGCGGAGCATTTTTATTGTTGACAAAATTAAGTTAAGTAACTACCCAACCAATTATTTATCTGCCGTATTACTCAGATAAATTATATGATAAACGCAAGCAGGATAAACTATCTTCAAATTTGTCCTGCTTATTTTTTTGCGTTAGGGGGTGAATAAAACGACAAAAAAAGCCATTAGTATAGTGAGATCACAAAAACAACCGCTTAAGCGCTTTCCCAAAGCACCCAAGCGGTCATTCACAGCCTTATTCACTTCTCGTACTTAAACTCAAACACGCCAAAGCCCTTTCCCTGCGTCAGATGACTGACGTCATTCAAGCGGAAAACAGCATGCTCATGCCATTTGTTAATCCCCAGAACAGTTACGCTGGCAGGCTGCACATCAACCGAATAGTTAAAAGCCGCCACCTGCTGCATATCCATTCCCAGCCAACGGAAAATAATATTTTGTATTGTGCCCTTATGCGCAACAATCAGCAGATTTTCCTTATCGACATCCGCACAATGCCACAGACCGTGTACATTACGGCGATAAAATTCATTGCGCGTTTCACCGCCGGGATAGTTACGGTGATCCAGCTCCTGCTCGGAAGCAGGCTTGCAAAAATGCTTCTTGCCCTCTTCCTCGGTCATGCCGGCAGCAATGCCGTTATTCTTTTCTCTCAGGAATCGGCAATGCTCTATTTCGCCCTTAAAGCCCAGCTCCTCGGCAATAATCTGCGCTGATGCGGAAGCGCGCTGCAAATCACTTGCCAGAATCCGCAGCTTGCAATTACGTCCGGCAAAATCCTTCGCCAGCTTTACCGCAGCAGCCTTTATCTGTGCCCTTCCCTTTTCGGTCAGCTGCGAATCCGTCCAGCCGCCGGTCAATCTTTGCGTATGATGCGTTGCTTCACCATGCCTCACTAAGATAATCATCATTCAGCCTCCGACTATTCTTCGTTATGACTGGCATAGTTTTTGAGCAGCTCAACCTGCGTTTCCAGCAGATGCAGCATATTTTTACGATGCAGCGCCGCCTTTTTCACCTGCTCGTTATAGGCCTGTTCGGCCATAGCAGCCTTGGCGTCAGCCTCAAAAATAATTTTACGGCTGCGTTCCTCTGCATCCCCCACCAGTTTACGATATTTAGTATTTGCATCCAGCATCATTCTGCCGGCTTCGCTGCGAGCGTCCTCCAGCAGCTTGTTAGCCTCGCTGGCAGCGCTGTTGGCACGTTTTTTGCAGACATCCTCGGTAGTAATGCGCAGTTTATCGGCATCCACCTCGGCACTGCTGCGCAGCTTTTCTGCGTAGGACTTGGCTTCCTCACGCAGCTTATTGCATTCAGCCATCGCTGCCTGCAGCATGTTATCGGTTTTGTTTTTCGTCTGATTATACAAATCCTCGGCATGCGCCATGGTATCATCATGCAGCTTCTGTGCCGCAGCCTTCGCTTTGCTCAGCTGCTGCTCGCACTTCACTGCCGTTTCCTTCTCCAGCAGCGCCGCCTTCTTTTCGCTGGCGTTCTTCACCTCGTCAGCAGTTTCCTGTGCCACAGCCAGAGTGCTCTGCATGGTAGCCTCCATCTGCTGATAATATTCCAGCTTGGAGCTGACGCGCTCGATAGTTTCCTTCTGCTCCAGGTTATCCAGATAAAGGTATTCGTATTCCTTAATCAGCTTGGCAAGAAACTTGTCTACCTCTTCTACCTCATAGCCACGAAAACCCTTGGTAAAAGTTTTTTTCTTTAAATCCTCCGGATTAAGCATGGTTTATCCTCCTAGATATAACGCTTCAGCGTTACGCTGATGCGTCCTTTTTTAGTAGTGCCGCGGATTTCCTCAATCTCTACCCTTCCACGGCCGCGGAAGGAAATTACATCGCCCTCGTTCACCGGCTGTGCCGCCTTCTTGGCTTCTTTCCAGTTAACCTTGACATTCAGGCTTTTGATTTCATCCGCCATACGGCTGCGGCTTACGCCATAGCCTGCCGCTGCCACGGCATCAAGGCGCAAATCAGCGACTGTCGCGTTAATCAGCTTAACCTTTTCTTCCTTCTGCAGCAATTCCTCGCGGGGAATTTCCGTAAGCGTTACCGGCGCAGCACCGATTTGCGTCAGATTACCGGTAAGATAATTTACCAGTGATTTTTCTACTACGAACTGCGCTCCCTCGGGCACAAAAACTATATCGCCCAAGGCCTCGCGCTTGCAGCCCGTGCCCATAAACGCACCCAGAATATCGCGATGCGACAAATCATAATAGCGCTTATCCCAGGCCGCTAAAAAATAAGCCATACCAAAATCCGGCTGACCGTAGAAATCATCGGCAACAAAGGCAGCCTTCACCCTTTCGGCATTACTGAAGCCGCCGTCGCTTTCCAGACGCACATTTTCGTAGTTCGCCGCAATAATTTCCGCAACGTTATAGGCATGAGGATCAAGAAACTCGCTCACACGGAACTTGCGCGATTTATTAGCACCCTCGGCCAAATCCAGCAGCTTGGCCGCCAGCTGTTCGTCACCGCCGGCTTTAAAGTAACGCAGAATTTTTTCTCTGTCTGCCATAAATTATTTCCCCTGTAATTCTTTATCTCTTTGCAGCACTGCCTGTACCGCATCATAAAAAGCACCGCGCACGCCATGGTTTTCCAAAGCATGGATACCGGCAATAGTCGTGCCACCGGGGCTTGTTACCTGGTCGCGCAGCTGTGCCGGATGCAGACCGCTTTCTACGCACAGCTTGCCGCTGCCTGCCATTGTCTGTGCTGCCAACTTAATAGCCAGCGCACGCGGCAGACCGGCACGCACACCTGCGTCAGCCAGTGCATCGATAATCACAAAGCAATATCCCGGTCCACAACCGGAAATAGCGGTAATCGCCTGCAATGCTTTTTCATCTACAAATTCTATTTCGCCGCAGCTGCTGAAAATTGCTGCCGCAGTCTGCTTCATCGGCTCGGTTACAGCCTCATCGCAGCAGATGGCAGTCATGCCTGCGCCTGCTGCCAGCGGCGTGTTCGGCATTGTGCGGACTACCGGGAACCCCGGAGCATAGGCATGCAGCTGTTCCAGCGTAACGCTGCCCATGATGGAAAGCACCCAGGCATCCTTTTTCATCGCAGCTATCAGCTCGGGTACCAGCGCCACCGATGCTACCTGAGGCTTAACGGCAAAGATTACCAGGTCAGCATCCTTTACCGCCTCTTTATTATCCGTAGTAACATTTACGCCAAAGGCTTCATGCAGACTGCGCGCATGTGCCTCAGTCGGCTCGCCTACGTTGATCATCTCCGGCGCAATCAGACCGCCGCCGATAATTCCCTTGATAATAGCTTTGGCCATAGCGCCGCCGCCGATAAATGCAATCTTCTTTACTGCTATTTGTCCCATGGATTATTTCCCCTCTCGTCAAGCTCGTGCTCTTCGCCCGCATCTATATCTACGTTTTTCGGGGCGCAGATAACAATATTGCGGCCCAGCTTTTTCATGCTGCCGCCGATGGCATAAACAGTACCGCTGATAAAGTCGGTCATACGCTTGGCAACAACATTATCTGTCTTATCATAATTAACAACTACAGCCTGATTATCGCGCAGATAATCGGCAATCTTAGGAGAATCATTGAAATCTACAGGCTCCAGCAGTACAACTGTCATCAGCTTGTCGGCAATAGGCAGGTTAATGGTTTTGCTGCCCATTTTTTCATTTTTAACCGGCTCCGGCTTTGCTGCCGAACCTTTGAAGTTCAAAATGGATTTGCGTTCACGCTTAGGCTCCTCTGCCGGTGCTGCAGCGGCAGGCTCCTTGCTGCCGAAGAAACGCTTCTTGGGTTTAGCCGGCTCCTGCTCGGTCTTGGCAGGCTTTTGCTCCACTTCTTCCTCAATGATTTCTTCCTCGTCATAAAGACTTAATGCATTCATGATTTTATCAATAATATTCATTACGTCACCAACCTTATCTATGTCTTAAAATTTCAGACTATAATCACGCTGTCCGAACAAGGCTGTGCCTACACGCACAATATTGGCACCTTCTTCTATTGCAACTGTGTAATCATTGCTCATACCCATAGACAGAATATCTGCCTGCGGATACTGCTGCTTTAAACGGGCGAACGCACGGTAGCCTGCCGCAAATACAGGTCTTGTCTGCTCAATATCCTCGCATTTCTGGGCAATAACCATCAGCCCGCGCAGACGCACATGCTTATATTCCGGCAGCTTCGGCAACAGCGCCAGATAATCCTCTTTATCCAAGCCGGACTTTTGCTCCTCATGGGCAATATTCAGCTGCAAAAGGATATCCTGCACCTTGCCGATGCGTTCTGCCTCCTTATCAACCGCAGCCAGCAAATGCTCGCTGTCTACCGATTCAATAAGGTCAAACAAAGCAACTGCCTGGCGTGCCTTGTTCGTCTGCAAATGACCGATAAGATGCCAGTAGCCGTGTTTGCCCAAGGCCTCCTGCTTATGCTTAGCCTCCTGCACGCGGTTTTCGCCTACGTTGGCAATGCCCAAGGCTTCGATATCTGTAATAATTTCTGGCGGATGATTTTTCGTCACCGCCACCAGCGTTACCTTATCTCCTGTGAGCAGGTCTTTATTTTTACGCTTGTCCAAAGCAGATGCTATCTGCTCCTGAACCTGCTTTAAATTATCAGCTAACAATGTATTTGCCCCCCAATTCTCAGCAAAATGATTTGTGGCAAAGATTCTGCTTTTTATTATGCTTTAAAAGCTCTTTATCCTTATATTTTAGCATACGTGTAAACCATTGTCACGATTGACATACTCCCATCACTTAATACCTACGGTATTTTAAGTGGGGGATTCTAGGATACAAACGAGCCATGCCATTCCTGCAAGCAGGATATAGGTCTTACTGATTCTCTCCTGCTGGATGATGCCCCACCCAGATGTTATTTACTACAGATATTTTAATCCCTCATTAAGGATATTGATTGCAGCATTTCTATCACGCTGATGCACTGCTCCGCAACTGCATTGCCATTTTCTGATTCGCAAATCTTTCATCTGATGATTTTGCTGACCACAGCATGAACACAACTGACTTGATGGAAAAAATCTATCTACTTCAATGATAGTTGTCCCTGTCTGATGTGCTACATATTCCAGCTTTTGCAAAAATTCTGCGAATCCAAGATCAGATATTTTTCTGCCATACAGCTTCTGCATACCTTTTAGATTCAAATTCTCCATACATATGACAGCATATTCACCACAGAGTTTATTTGCCAGTTTCCAATGGAAATCATTTCTCTGATTGGCTGTTTTCTTATACAGCCTACAAAGGTCATTCTTCATGCGTTTCCTGTTGGCTGAACCCTGCTTCTTTCTGGCAAGCCTTCTGTTTGCCTTGGCTATGGCACTGCTGTTACGCTTGAAAAACAAGGGAGATTCTATATCCTGCCCATCAGATGCTGTAAGAAATGTTTTCAAGCCAAAGTCAAAGCCGACGCTTTTACCTGTTCTGGCTAAGACCTTGTTCTCATCATTCTTACACACGAAATAGATATAGATATCTCCAAGGCTATCTCTCTTGACCGTAACAGTACAGATTTTGCCTTCTATTTCACGGGATTTGAAAAAACGGTATTTCTGTTTTTGTATTATTATGGAATTATCCTGACCAGTATACTTGTACCCTGCTTGCTTCAAGGTGAAGGATTTGTACCTTCTGATTTTTTTGAAACATGGAGGGGCAGTTTTAATATTATGTTTCAAATTGCGAAAAAACAAAGCATACGCCCTGCTTATTCTTTCACTTATGTCCTGAATAGCCTGTGAACCAACCAAATTCCAATGGCTGTATTTAGTAATTTTCTTCAGCTTTGTCAAATGCTTTGACAGGGAAAAGGTTCTCAGGCTTTTCTTGAAAAATCTGTAATATCGCCGATGCAAGGCTATACAGTGATTGTATATACTTCCAGCAATATTAATCTGTCTGTGCAGTTTCTTGTTTCTTTTTGAACTATATAGCTTGAATTTATATGTTTTCACTGTATCATCTCCACAGTCTAATTATAGCATACATACCATTTGTTCGCCATCAATTACTTACGCAAATTCGGCAAACTGCCATTCATCTCCCACCTAAGAGGTAGGAGTCTTCTGGCTAAAAAGATAAAAACAACAAAGAGCTGCCGCACAAAAGTGCAGCAGCTCTCAATAAATTTATCTTCGTTATAATAGCTATTAGTATAACAGCTTGTTGGCAATAACCAGACGTTGGATTTGGTTGGTGCCTTCGTAGATTTGCATGATTTTAGCGTCACGCATCATCTTCTCTACGGGGTACTCTTTGGTGTAGCCATAGCCGCCCATTACCTGAACAGCGTCGGTAGTTACCTGCATAGCGGTATCAGCAGCATAGCATTTAGCCATAGCAGCCTCTTTGGAGAATTCCATGCCCTGGTCACGCATCCAGCAAGCCTTTTGAACCATGAGGCGAGCGGTTTCAACCTTCATAGCCATGTCAGCCAACATGCCTTGAACCATTTGGAAGGAAGCAATCGGTTGGCCGAACTGACGGCGCTCTTTAGCATATTTAACAGCGCAATCCAGAGCAGCCTGAGCGATACCTACGGAAACAGCGCCAACGAACGGACGAGCGCTGTCTAAGGTGTTCATAGCAATACGGAAGCCTTCGCCTTCGCGGCCTACGCGATAGGACTCAGGAATAACAACGTCTTGCAGAACCAGCTCGGTAGTATTGGAAGGACGGATGCCCATTTTGTTTTCTTTCTTGCCAACGGAGAAGCCCGGGGTGTCTTTCGGAACGATGAAAGCAGTCAAACCACGGATACCGCCGGTTTTACGGGTGTTAGCGAACACCAGGAAAATTTCTGCCAGGCCACCGTTGGTGATGAACATTTTGGTACCGTTCAGGGTGTAGGTACCTTCTTCCTTGTTGCGTACAGCGCGGGTAGAAACGCCGCCTGCATCACTGCCTGCACCGGGCTCGGTCAGCGCGAAAGCAGCCAGACCGCCGTTGTTCAGGATATCGCAATACATTTTCTTTTGTTCGTCGGTGCCTGCCAGCAGAACAGGTACAGTTGCCAGGCTGTTGGCAGCCAGAGAGGTTGCAACACCTGCGCAGCCTTTGCCCAGCTCTTCATAAATGGTAGCAACAGAAATGCTGTCCAGGCCGGGGCCATCTAATTCTTCCGGAACAATAACGTTCAGCAAGCCCATTTCGTTAGCCTTGTCAATCAGGCCGTCACGCATATGGTTTTCTGCATCCATTTCAGCAGCATAAGGAGTAATTTCTTTTTCAACAAACTCCCTTACCATTTCCTGTAATTCTAATTGTTCCTCGTTTAATGCAAAATCCATCATATCCTCCTTGATATCAAGCGGTCTTCCGCGTCATTTCCCTTCCAAATAAACTCAGGTAAGCTCACCATTTGGCGGGTATCTCTTTAAATCTGTCGACGACAAACATCGTTGTTAAAATCGTCCCAATTAAATTCTTTTTGCTGTCAGTCATTTCAGCCTCAATAACCATCGTAGAATGTCCGGAATGCTTAATATGGCTTCGTACCGTTAAGGTTGTCGGCTCATGGACACCTTTGATAAAATTCATGCTGAAATTAAGAGTTGCCACTACAGCGCCCACGCTTGCACCGGTAACACCCAGAACGGAGTCTGCCAAGGCCAACATCACTCCGCCGTGACAAATGTCACGATGATTAAAATGCTTCGCCGGATCAACGTCAATGCTGACTTCAGCACTGCCACACTTTATCTCACCAATATGCACACCGAATTGAGTCATAAAATTATTATCCGTGTACATCTGGCGAATATAGGCAGGAACATCCTTGACCTGCTCCACAGCTATCATCGCCTTTCTTCGGACAGCAGAAAATATTACTGTCAATATATCTTTGATATTTTACCACAAAACAGCGCTTAACTCAACAGTTTCATGCGAAAAAATAAGCTGAAAGGAAAGTTTTAGGGATAATTTTTTCAATAATCGCACTTTGGTATAAGCGCGAAACAAAATGGCTGCCGCACTTTGAGTACAGCAGCCATGCAAGAAGCATATAAATTAATCGATAATATTTTGCTTGTAATCGTGATACAGAGTCTTGAGCTCTTCCATAGTTGCTCCCATCTCAACTTTAAGCTTGGAAACAGTATCGTAGTCGCCTTCGGCAACAGCTCTGCGGATAGCAGTGAAGATGCTCTTCTCTTCGAAGGAATCCTTTGCCAGCTTAGCACGCAGGTTCTGAATCTTACGCCACATTGCCAGGTCGCAGTCGGTGCAGGTTTCCTGGTTGTGCAAGCGCTTCATATCGATAACAGCCTGATAGTTTTCCGGAATCAGACGAGTCAAAAGCTCGGTTTTCCAGCGAATCAGCGCACCCTGCATGAAGGAGTCGATATATTCCTTCTTCAGGATATTGCCTTGGGTGAGAACTGCAACCTTTTCCGGATATTTTTCAAAGGCGCAGAGGTTTTCCCAAACGGTAGCAGGCGGTTCACCGAACAGCTTGCTGCGTTCTTCCGCAGTGAAATCTTCAAACACGTCTTCCTCAGTGCGGTATTGACGGTCGGTATCCAGATAGAAGCCCTCTTCGCCGGCCTTCTTGGAAATTTCTTTTTCCAGAGCCTTCAGGTCCTTGCCGGATTCTACGCAAGCCTTGATGCCGTCGAGGCAGGACAGGTAGAAGGCTGCAATGGCGATGTAGGTATTGGTGTACGGGTTCGGAGAACGCATTTCGATACGGGTAGCTTTATCGTTGTCCAGATCGCGGATCAGGCCTGCCAGAATGGTTCTGTTACGGGACGGGTTATCCGGGCTCAGGCCAAGGCTGGTAACGATGCAGACAGGAGCTTCAAAGCCGGGTTTCAGACGGTTCAGAGAGTCAATGGTGCAGGAGATAAACGGATTGGTTACCTCGTAGTTTTTCAACAGGCCCATGAGAGCGCCGTAGCCGACAGCTGACAGGAAGTCCTTGTGCATATCCTTCGGCGAGAACAGGTTGACAATCTTGCCGTTTTTCATTTTTGCGGCAATGCCTACATGTGTATGCTCACCGCTGCCTGCAACACCGGGAATCGGTTTAGCCTGGAAAGAAACCTCCAAGCCGTTCATACGGAAAACTTCTTTAACGATGATACGTGCCAAAAGCTCGTTATCTGCAGTCTGAACGCCGCTGCTGAACTTCCAGTCAACCTCCAGCTGCTCCATAACGTGAGTCATATGGCCTGCGGCATCAATCTGACCTTTAACGCCGCCGCATTCCTTATGGCCCATCTCCGGCTCCAGGCCGTACAGCTCCAGAGTCTGAATGGTCTGTTCCAACGCAGTACGCACGTTGCCGCGGGTACGCTGCCAGTATTGCTCCTGCATTACCTGAGAGGAGCTCAAAGCCTCCAGCGGTGCGTCCTCACGCGGAGTTTTTACCCAGAATTCCAGCTCTGTAGCACTGGTGAAGACCAGCTTTTCAATCTCGGCAGGATTTACATGCTCCAGACCGGCAATTACCGGATGCTTAGCAAACAAAGCCATGATTTCTTTTTCTACATAAGCCAGAGTATCATTCAAAATAGAACGGGAATCAACATGATTGCCGTTATGAATCAGATAGCAGGGAATGCGCAGAGTACCGATCATGCGGCCGCTTTCTGCATCAAAGTGCTCATAGTTATAATCAACAAACCAGTTAACGGTTTTATCAACCTTCATATCAACGCGGGCATCGTTCAGAGTAGCGATACCTGTCAGCACAACGGAAGAACCATCAGTCTGTGCTGCGCTGCCTGCCAAAAAGCCTTCGATATCCTCGAGGAAAATCTTCATCGGGATTTTTTCGTCGGTATCATTACCGGCAAAATCCACACCCATCAGAGATACAAACTGAATCTCCGGATGCAGAGTCAGAAGCTCACGCAGAGTGCTTTCGTTTTGTTCTTCTGGTTTAATTACGTACAGTAAATCTTTGTTGTTCATGATCAGTGCAGCTCAAGGCTGCCTCCTTTCTCAATACTCCCTAATTATCATGCTGCAGAAAAATGCTCCCTACATATTTTCTGCAAGATAAACGAAAAAGGACCTTTTTAAGCATGGACACACTACTTCCTTACTCAAAAAAGTCCTCGTTGACTGTCTTATTATTATAGCAGATATTAAGTGCTTTTGTCCAGCTTTAATTTCTGAGGATGAACTGGTCGCATTCCAAATTTAATGCTATATTCTAAGGATTGCACATCACTTCATTGATAATCTGAATCATTTGTTTATTGCCAATTTGAGTTCTAAAATGAACCTTATATCCATCAGTTGTAAGAGTATTAAAGAAAACCTTTGCGCAATCTATTTTAACCTTTTCTTCGCTTCGCAAATCAGTCTTTCCTTCAACATCTTTCGTTTCAACTATTATGTTTAATTCCTTATCACCATTACTATGTTTAACAACATACATAAAATCAGGACTATACATACTTCCGGCGATTGTAGGAATAGCAATACTTGCTCTAGGGATTTTACCATAAACAATTACTTCTTCAATATCTGCCATGATATTATCTCTTTCAAGAGGTGAATCATAAGCATAGGCATCATACAAATATTTTGCACTAGGAGTTCCGGGCATAATCTTAGTACCAATTCTACCTTGCGCTACTTCGCTTCGTACAGAACCATCAGCATACGTCAACGCTGTAGCTCCCAATGGTGCCTTGCTACGTTCATATTTAAATCGGCCCTGTAAATTTTCTGTTTTCCAAGTTGCAAATTCCTTGCAGAAGGCAGCAACTGAATTATCATTAAGCAAAGTTGTAAAGCTAGTGCCATGTTTTTTAGCGTATCTACACAATGCAACATGAAGAACTTTAATTGGCAAATTTGTAACGTTAGAGATACGCTTCAAAAACAAACTATAGGGTATTCTGCTTGAAACTACGTATTGTACACCAGCTTCGCTTATAACATCAACCGTAGAGCCATCACTATGAATTTTATTACGTTCACTGGACATGACAAGAGTTGTAAATACATCTTTTTCAAAAATAGATAGTACAATATCTTCAATATTGTCATCAAGGTCATCATCGTAAAACATTAGATAACGGTGATTTATTGTTTCCCAAAGTTCTTTAATCTCGTTATATACTGCTTTACGAATCTTGACTGGCTTAGGCTTCTCATTATTTCTATCCTTAACCTTGCCTGATTTCAAACCCGCCGCAAATTCAGGATATTCTTCAAAAAACTGTGCTTTGGTTTCTGGTCTAATATTATAATGCCTGTCAATATATCGTTTATTTACTAGCAGCTCTTCAAACAGCTCATCATCACTAATTCCTAGCTTTTCAGCTACCTGTTGCAATTTTTCTTCAGAAATAGTGTTGGATTGCGGAACTTCTCCATTAATTTGGTCAACTAAATTTTGAGCAAAGTTGGCCTCAGTAAAATCAACAATATAATTTAAAGTAAAATCTTCATTGCTAATACGATTACCATTTTCATCAACCGGAAGTCTGAGACCACGCCCTACTTCTTGTAGTTTACTGTTATCGCTGCCACTAGAGCGTAATTTGGCAATAGTAAACACATTAGGGTTATCCCAACCTTCTTTTAATGTCCACTTAGAAAATAAGAAACGCAAAGTATTCGGTTCACCGTTTTCTCTAGTAAACGAAAGTAGTTCTTTTTTCCCATGCAGAATAGTATCTACTTCTTTGGCGACATTTTCATCAGTATCGTTATTATCTTGCGCAAAATAACCAGCATGACAAGCTTGCAAATCAGCAAGACTAGCTTCAAGATATTTTTTATACTCTTCATCATGCTCATTAAGCGAGGCTATTGTTTTTTCTAACTGTTCTTTAAGTAATTTCTCAAATGCAATCCGCAGATACGGTTCTTTACCATCAGTATCCTCTCTATACGAGGTAATGTCATCAATAAAGAACAAAGCCAAAGTTTTAATTTTATATTTTCTATCGCAAAAGTTTTCCCTTTCTGTTTCGAAATGACGTTGCAAGGCAAGACGTAGCATTTGTTCTTGATACGATGTCATATAAATATCTACATCAAGCTCTTCACCAGTATTTTTCGTAATACCATTAGAAAACTCGACAAAATTCTTCCCAATGCCAGATATAGTAACTCCTGCAAATGCTTCGGCAATTATAGACAAAGAGTCCCCTTTTTTTAATTCAAAGCTTTTTGTAGCTGTATCTTTCTGCTTATATTGAAAATGCACAGCTTCTTTATTTTCAATTGAGAATATCTTTACCTTGGCTTCTTTTTTGGAAATAGGATCAAAGTGTTCTTTCGCAACGCCTTTAATCAATCCTTGATTAAAAGAAGCACAAGCATTGAGGTCATACAACAAATTCTGATAATCTCTAATTGTAATTTTATTTTTTCCTCTACCAATGGTTATTTCTGGGAAAGTGGCACCATAGCGGATGATTGCTTGCGGTTTTATTTGTTCTGTAATTATCTTAAATGCTTTTTGATCACGCGAAAAACGATGCGGTTCATCAATCATAACAATCGGTTTAGTCGCTGCAATAGCATCTAAAGGTTTATAAAACCCTTCTACACCATAATCGTAATCGTCTTTAGTTAACACCTTAGCACCAGTTAACAGTTGCATATTTACGAGCAGTACATATATTTTATTAGTATTATGACACGAGCCTTTAACAAAATCGCTTACAACACCAGGAAAATAAGAACGTCCTTTTTTCTTATTTTTAGGTGCCGTCAGAACCAAAGGCTCAATTTCAGCATCATAACTGCAACTATCCGCAAAATGTTTTCTTGCATAAGAATCTTGAAAAAATTGTGCTGTACCAGCTTTAATCGCCAATGAAGGCACTGCAATAATGAATTTGTTAAAACCATAGCGCTTATGCAGCTCATATATTGTTTTCGTATAGACATAGGTTTTGCCAGTACCTGTTTCCATTTTGATATCAAGACTAAGATACCCATCATCATTTAGAGGGATATTAGAGCGAAACTCAGCAGGTAAATCTTTTTGAATCGCTTTTATATTAGTCCCGATATGCGGATCTTTCTGATAAAAGGTCGGATTTTCGTAAAACACGGCAGGGGCAGTCGGATGTATTCCTTTAAATGCATCGCATACAACATCCACTGCTTTTTGCTGATGAGGCAAACCTTGCTGCAGGATAAGTTCCATTTTCTGCCTCCTTAGTAACGCACATCAAAATTGAGATGCAAATTTTTCTCCGTAGCCTTCAGCCTTGCCAAATTAACTTTCAATTCTTCTAACGCAGTCCAGGTAAAGCTATAGCCAAAAATTACAATGTTTTCAGGATTAAAGCTACCATCAGTTTCAAATTTATCGGCAATGGCAGTAATTGCTTCCTTGCTTATATCAGCATCCAGCAGATATAAATGCTTGTCCATGTAATAACCATTATAGTCAGCAAAAGCAAGCTTTTGTACTGGAGCGGTAAAGCCATAACCATCACGCACAAGCCATGTAATCAGTACTGTCGATACCCCAAAATCACTCAAAATATCATTGTCTAAGAAGATTTTATCCAGGACAAAATCTTCCAGCTTATCTAATGTTACCTTAGGAGTTTCCTTTAGCGTGAAATGCTTGAAGCCTAAATCGGCAGTTGTATCCGGATGCTCTGCTTTCAGCTTTGCTGCTGCACGTTTGATACGCTCCATACCTATTTGGTCAATTGTAGAGTAACCTTCTTTATACGCCTCAGATGTATTGTTACACTCTTCTTGCCACTGAACCATTATATACTTGTTTTTTAAATTATAACTAACATTCATTTCAAGCAAAGCTTGTGCCGTAGTACTGCTTCCAGCAAAGAAATCAACAATCATCGCGTTTTCTAAATTCAAAAACGCTAAAATGTGTCTAACCAAATCAACACTTTTAGGATTTTTAAATATCTTTTTATGTTCAGGAAAAAGTTTTTTTAATTCATTGGCTCCACTTCTTCCATCAGAAACATATACACTTGATAATTTATCTTGATATTCAGAAGCGTAAACTTTAATTTCAACAATTTTGTTTTCATCATCCCCAAAAATCAATCTGCCTTCTTTTTTCATTTTCTCCATAGTCGCCTTTGGAAATCTATATCCCATTAGTGGAGCTTTACATACTTTTCCAGTTATCGGATGTAGCAAATCATAATCATATCCAGTTTTTCCTGGATTATGAACACTTCTACTACCAGCATATATACCATTCTCATCAATAAATTTATAATCAAAAAACGCGCCCAGTTGTGATTTATGAGCTGAATACCAAATTTTCCATTCCTTTTGTAACTGTTCACCATTGTATTTTTTAGTTAACTCAATACCTTTTTTTATTAAAATTGATTTTATAGAACTGTCATCAGATTTCCAAATTGGTTCTAAACTTTCTCTATTTTTTCCATAACAAAGAACATATTCATGTTCACAAGCTATGTTAGTCGGATTATTATCAGTAGCATTATTCCAAACAATATTACCAATAAAATTATTTTCTCCGAAAACATCATCACAAATCAGCTTGCAATTCGCCTGCTCGTTATCATCAATAGAAATAAAAATAACACCATCATCAGTAAGCAAATCCCTTGCCAAAAGCAATCTTGGATACATAAACATCAACCAAGCAGAATGGGATGCCGAGCCACGCTTTGTCAAATCAAGAATGCGCTGTGCCTGCTCATCGTCAATGCTCAGTTTTTCAGCTAACTCATCAACAGTAAAGTTAAAATTGTCATTATAAACAAAACCGTCCGAGCCTGTGTTATAAGGCGGATCAATATAAATGCACTTCACCTGACCGGCATAGCTTTTCAGCAAATGCTTCAAGCCATCCAGATTATCACCGGAAATATAAATATTCTCACTGTTCTTGTGATATGTACCCAGTTTTCTGGACACCGCTAAAAATTTGAATAATTATATTTACA
>ENA-ORUV01000947-ORUV01000947.1-human-gut-metagenome-genome-assembly--contig:-NODE-947-length-15368-cov-3.52635_pt1 | contig 15368 bp, 9 predicted proteins | sample MGYA00242089_ERZ509229 | MGnify/ENA primary metagenome ERZ509229 (study PRJEB26280, sample SAMEA2338805) | human gut metagenome | biome: human gut; feature: human-associated habitat; material: faeces...
GTGTACCTCCGTCCGGAATATGCGACTCTCCGGCACTTGAGTTTACAAAATGTCAAAATGATAATCGCCCATATATATAAATCACCATTCTCCATCCGGAAGCAAATGAAGCGCCTATTCATTATAATCCTCAACCATCCTATCCATACCTGTTAATTAGAAAAGAAAACAAGGGCTTTCACCTTCTTTTTGCTTTTTATTCCTATCTTTGGAGCGACATAATACAATAACTTCAGCAAAATGAACGAACAGATACAACAAATCGCAGAGCGTCTGGCCGGATTACGGGACGCACTGGAGATTACGCCGGAAGAAATGGCAAAGGTCTGCAACCTCACGACTGAGCAATATTTGCTGCTGGAAAGCGGCACGGTTGATATTTCCGTTAGCGTATTGCACCAGATCTCACAGGCTTATGGCGTAGAATTAACCACGTTGATGTTTGGCGACGAGCCTAAAATGAGTACGTACTTTATTACTCGTAACGGAAAAGGTGTTGCCGTAGAGCGTACGAAAGCCTATAAGTACCAATCATTGGCCGCCGGTTTCGTCGGACGTAAAGCGGACCCCTTCTTGGTAACCGTACATCCCAAACCAGAGGATGAGCCGATGTATCTCAATTCCCATCCGGGGCAAGAATACAATATGGTATTAAAAGGACGTCTGTTACTACAGATCAACAATAAAGATCTTATCTTAGAAGAAGGTGATAGTATTTATTTTAACTCAGAGCTTCCTCACGGTATGAAAGCGCTGGATGGGGAAAAGGTCAGTTTCTTGGCCGTCATTTTATAAACGATCAACAGCATGTTAGAAAGATTTATAGATAAAACGACGTTTGAGTCGCAAGAAGATTTTATTAAAAACTTCAAGATCAAGGTTCCGGAGAACTTCAACTTCGGATATGATGTGGTAGACGCTTGGGCGGAGGAAGAACCTGATAAGAAAGCGTTATGTTGGACAAACGATCATGGAGAGCATATTGATTTTACGTTTGCCGACTTGAAACGGTATACGGACCAGACGGCTTCTTATTTCCAATCCTTGGGGATCGGACATGGCGATATGGTGATGCTGATACTCAAACGCCGTTATGAGTTCTGGTTCTCTATCATCGCATTGCATAAATTAGGGGCTGTCGTGATACCGGCTACACACTTACTGACCAAGAAAGATATCGTTTATCGTGCGAATGCCGCCGATATCAAGATGATCGTTTGCGCCGGAGAGGAAGTGATAACGAAACATATCATAGAGGCTTTGCCGGACTCACCGACCGTAAAAAGTGTTGTATCCGTAGGGCCGGAAATACCGGAAGGTTTCGAGGATTTCCAACAGGGCATCCAAAACGCCGCTCCTTTCGTCCGCCCGTCTCACCCAAATAGCAATGACGATATCTCTTTGATGTATTTCACCTCCGGTACGACTGGAAACCCGAAAATGGTGGCCCACGACTTTACGTATCCGCTGGGGCATATCGTGACCGGTAGTTTCTGGCACAACTTGCATAAGGACAGCCTTCACCTGACGATCGCGGATACGGGCTGGGGCAAGGCAGTTTGGGGTAAGCTATATGGGCAATGGATCGCCGGAGCGACCGTATTTGTTTACGACCACGAGAAATTCACGCCTGCTGATATGTTGCAGATGATACAGGATTACCGGATCACCTCGCTTTGCGCTCCTCCTACGATCTTCCGTTTCTTAATTCGTGAGGATATGACTAAATACGATTTATCATCTTTACAATATTGTACGATCGCCGGCGAGGCCTTGAACCCCGCCGTGTTCGACACGTTCTATAAGTTGACCGGCATTAAATTGATGGAAGGCTTCGGCCAGACAGAGACTACGCTGACAGTCGCCACTTTCCCGTGGATGGAGCCGAAACCGGGCTCTATGGGTGTTCCCAACCCGCAGTACGATGTCGATTTATTGCGTCCGGACGGAAGCCGTGCGGAGGATGGCGAGCAAGGACAGATCGTGATCCACACAACAAATGGCAAGCCTATCGGGTTATTCAAGGAATATTACCGGGACGCAGAACGTACCCGGGAAGCTTGGCACGATGGCCTGTATTACACGGGAGACGTGGCTTGGCGTGACGAGGATGGTTACTTATGGTTCGTTGGCCGCGCGGACGACGTGATCAAGAGTTCCGGCTATCGTATCGGGCCGTTCGAGGTGGAAAGTGCCTTGATGACTCACCCTGCGGTAGTGGAATGTGCTATCACCGGTGTCCCCGACGAGATCCGCGGACAGGTAGTAAAGGCCACGATCGTATTGGCGAAGGATTATAAGGATAAAGCGGGTGATGCCTTGGTCAAAGAATTGCAAAATCACGTGAAACGTGTCACCGCTCCTTACAAATATCCCCGTGTTGTCGAATTCGTGGACGAACTGCCGAAAACAATCAGCGGAAAGATCCGACGGGTAGAGATCCGGGATAAAGATAATAAATAATAAATCATAACTTTCTTGAAAAGGATCGCTGTAAAAATAGGAAGCAATGTCCTGACCCGCAAGGATGGGACGCTAGATATCACCCGCATGTCCGCGTTGGTTGACCAAGTAGCGGACTTGCACCGGCAAGGTATGGAGATCGTCTTGATCTCCTCCGGTGCCGTGGCTTCTGGACGAAGCGAGATAAAGGCCGGCAAAAAGCTGGATCCCGTATCAGCCCGGCAACTGTATTCGGCGGTAGGACAGGCCAAGTTGATCAACCGGTATTACGAGTTATTCCGGGAGCATGGCATGACTTGCGGGCAAGTGCTTACTACAAAAGAGAATTTCGGGAGTCGTACGCATTACCTGAACCAGAAGCATTGCATGGAGGTAATGCTTGAAAACAAGGTGATCCCCATCGTAAATGAGAATGATACGATATCCGTAACCGAGTTGATGTTCACGGATAATGATGAGTTATCCGGCTTGATCGCTACGATGATGGGAATGGATGCCTTGGTGATTCTCAGTAATATAGACGGGATTTACAATGGAAATCCGTCGGACCCGGATAGTTCCGTGATCCGGGAAATCGAATGTGGGAAAACAGATTTGTCGGAATATGTACAGACTAGCAAATCATCCTTTGGACGGGGAGGTATGTTGACGAAATGTCATATCGCCCAAAAAGTGGCGGACGAAGGTATTGCGGTTATCATCGCCAACGGCAAAAAGGATAATATCCTTCCGATGTTATTGGCGGTGGATAGCGACACGGTCTGCACCCGTTTCATTCCGGCCTCGAAACCCGTCAGCAGCGTAAAGAAATGGATCGCCCACTCCGAGGGTTTCGCCAAAGGGGAAATACATATCAATAAAGGAGCCGAGGAGGCATTGACCGCCCCGAAAGCGACTAGCGTATTATTGGTTGGAGTAACCCGCATCGAGGGTGATTTCGAAAAAGATGATATCGTAAAGATAATGAATGAGGAAGGCGTGCAAATCGGCGTAGGCTGTACCGCCTATGACAGCGAGGAAGCACGTAAGCAAATAGGGCAACGGGATTTAAAACCGCTTATACATTATGATTATCTATATCTGGATTAAAAAGTATGAATGTAAAAGATATGCTGCGACAGGCATCGGATGCGGCTAAACAATTGATAACGCTATCGGATCAAACGATTATCGGGATCTTAAAGGAGACAGCGCAGGTTCTACGGACTCATACGGAGGAGGTACTCGCCGCGAATCGCCAAGATCTGGAACGTATGGACCCAGCGAACCCGAAATACGACCGGCTGAAATTAACAGAGGAAAGGCTACAAGGTATCGCCGCCGATATGGAGAATGTATCGACATTACCTTCTCCATTAAATAAGGTCTTGAGTGAGACTATCCGCCCGAACGGAATGGTTATCCGAAAAGTAACCGTGCCTTTCGGGGTGATCGGCGTGATCTATGAGGCTCGTCCGAATGTTACCTTCGATGTTTTTTCCTTATGTTTCCGAAGCGGTAATGTTTGCGTACTAAAGGGTGGATCGGATGCGGACTTCTCTAACCGAGCCTTGGTACGCATCATCCATTCTGTATTGGAGCGTCAGGGTATAAATCCGGCTGTATGCACTTTACTACCTCCGGATCGAGAGGCTACGGCGGAATTACTGGGAGCGGTCGGCTTGGTTGACTTAATCATTCCTCGTGGAAGCAGTTCCTTGATTCACTTCGTCCGGGAACATGCGAAAGTTCCGGTGATCGAGACTGGCGCTGGTATCTGTCATACCTATTTTGATCGCTCCGGAGATAAAGGCAAGGGACGTGAGATCGTAAATAACGCAAAGACACGGAGGGTCAGCGTATGTAATGCCTTGGATTGCTTAATCATCCACCGAGAACGTCTATCTGATCTTCCGTATATCTGTGAAAAGCTTCCGGACAGCAACGTAATCATTTATGCGGACGAACCGGCTTATGCCGCTCTATCCGAACATTATCCGGAGACGCTTTTACAACAGGCTAACGAAAACAGTTTCGGTACCGAGTTCCTCGATTACAAAATGAGTATCCGTACCGTATCCTCTTTAGACGAGGCTCTATCACATATCGCCCGCTACAGTTCAAAACATAGCGAAAGCATAATCAGCGAAGATCCGGAAACTATCCGGCGCTTCCAGCAATTGGTAGATGCCGCTTGCGTATACGCAAATGTATCTACCGCCTTTACTGATGGGGCCCAATTCGGATTCGGGGCGGAGATCGGAATCAGTACCCAAAAGCTACATGCCCGGGGACCGATGGCGCTTCCTGAATTAACGACTTATAAATACATCATAGAAGGAGACGGGCAGACGAGAATATAGGAACTCGCCTGTCTCTTTCTTCTTGAACAACACTTAAATCTAAACGAATAATGTCAACAGTAATAGATTCAAATATTTTCAACACTTTAGTTTCAAATACATTCTATTCCTGTCCTTTAGGAGGGGCTATCTATGATACGGAAGGAAATCTGATAGACTTGAATAAGGCGATGTTCGCTCATTTTTCCTTGGCGGATAAGCATGACTTTATTATAGAACATCTATTTAATAACATCGTACTAACCGATTCCTTGAAGTCATCTTTAAGAAAAGGTGACGCAATTATATGCGAAGAGCCCGTCACGTTTAAAGTAGAACCCATCTATACCGATGAACAGGGGCTTAGCGGGTATACGCTTTGGCTTACGCAGCAGGGAGAAAAAGAAACTGACAGGGAAAATAAACTATTGATGGGACAATTGAACGAGAGCCGGATATTGATGCGGCAAGCGTTGGAAGACGGTAAATTAGCCGCTTACTCATTCAGCTTCGACCGTTTCTCCACTTGCGACAAAAAGCATTGTAACCGCTGTTTTCAATTCTACGGCACGACCAATACTCTATTAGATAAAAACAGGTTTATATGCAGGGCTTTATCATCCGTACGTAAGCCCGAGGATAGTTTGGATTTCTTCTATCTGTTCAATAAAATCCGGGACGAGAAATTATCGTCTCACAACGTCACCTTCCACCTGAGGAATCAAGACGGGACTTATAAGATGTATGAAATATCGGGTAAAAGCATGGATATTGATGAAAGCGGCACCCCACATGTCATTATAGGTAGCATTATCGAAAAGGAAAACGACGAGCTAGCTATCGCGGATCATCAGAAATCCAAGGATCTTTCCCTATTGAAATCTACGTTTCTGGCAAATATGACGCACGAGATCCGGACTCCGCTAAATGCCATCGTCGGCTTCTCCGATATGTTAGGACTGGAAGATGATCCGGAAATGCGTGAACAGTATATTTCCATGATTAAAGAAAATAACACGGCTTTGCTCGAATTAATCAATGACACACTCGAGATGTCCAGAATCGAGTCCAATACGATCAATTGGTCATATGAGGATGTAAATCCGCTCGCTATCATGCACGATGTATACGAATACGCCTCTCCCCGCATATCCGAAAACGTACGGTTAATTTTGGATGATTCTCCAAACGTATCTCTTCACACGGATAGACATAAGCTTATGCTTATCTTGAAAAAACTACTTTCTAACGCCCTCCGATATACGGAGAAAGGAGAAATTCATTTCGGATACCAATCGTTGTATCCGGTCAGCGTGCAATTTTACGTGTCCGATACAGGCAACGGCATCCCGAAGGACAAACTAGGGCACATCTTCGAGCGATTCCTGCAATTGAACGAATTTGAACCGGGTACCGGATTGGGACTTTCAATCTGTAAAGGTCTGGTCACCGCCATGGGAGGTACCATTTGGGTGAACTCGGAGGAAGGGAAAGGTTCTACCTTCAGTTTCAAACTACCCATAACACCTCCGGATACGATCTCTTAAACAATTCCTTGGTCTTTCTAAAGGATAATTGACAAGTAGTCATTATCTTTGCCTTTAACAAAATATTATTGTAACAGATATGAGACATTTCACTTGCGTACAGGATTTAGGTGACTTGAAACAAGCGCTTAATGAAGCTTTCGAGATCAAGAAAGATCGTTTCCAGTTTAGTGAACTGGGAAAAAACAAGACGTTGTTGATGATATTTTTCAACTCAAGCCTACGTACCCGCTTAAGCACCCAAAAGGCCGCCATGAACTTGGGTATGAACACGATCGTTTTGGACGTTAACCAAGGTGCATGGAAGCTGGAAACAGAGCGAGGTGTTATCATGGATGGTGATAAACCGGAGCATTTGCTGGAAGCTGTTCCTGTAATGGGCTGTTACTGCGATGTGATCGGGGTCCGTTCTTTCGCACGCTTTGAGAATAAAGAAGATGATTATAACGAAAAGATATTGAGTCAGTTCATCGAGCATTCCGGCCGGCCGGTATTTAGCATGGAAGCGGCGACACGCCATCCGTTGCAAAGTTTCGCCGACTTGATCACGATAGAGGAATATAAGAAAACAGCTCGTCCGAAGGTAGTCATGACTTGGGCTCCTCATCCGAAATCATTGCCGCAAGCCGTTCCAAACAGCTTTGCCGAATGGATGAACGCTACAGATTATGAGTTTGTTATCACTCATCCGGAAGGTTATGAGCTTGATCCTAGATTCGTAGGCAACGCTAAAGTGGAATACGATCAGAAGAAGGCTTTTGAAGGAGCGGATTTCATTTACGCAAAGAACTGGTCCGCTTATAAAGATCCGAATTACGGACAAGTAATCAGCACAGATCGTAGCTGGACCGTAGACGCAGAGAAAATGGCACTTACGAATAACGCTTATTTCATGCATTGCTTGCCGGTTCGTCGCAATATGATCGTTACCGATGACGTGATAGAGAGTCCGCAAAGTATCGTAATCCCCGAGGCCGCGAACCGTGAGATCTCCGCGCAAACCGTATTGAAGAAAATATTGATGGGATTATCTAATCTTTAGGATAGAGAGGTAGGGTATTCTTTACGATGGGCATTCTCAGGTGTTTATAACAGGCATTCTTAACACCTTAGAATGCCCATTGTAAGCATCTAAGAATAGGCATCAAGGTTTTTCAATGTAAACGAGCCATCCCAACAATAAAAGAGTACTCCCCTACTCTTGTAGAAAAGTACTCTTTCTATGGCTGAAAACAAATCTATTAAGCCTCTCCTGTCGGACCTGCGAAGTCCTCAAAATTAGCTGTTTTGTTATTATTATTTCCTGCTTGAAGTTGCTCCCCAAATTTCTTGATATTGTCTTGCAAAGCGAATAACAAACGTTGAGCGTTATCCGGAGTTAAGATTACGCGACTTTTGACTTGTGCCTTAGGAGCTCCCGGAACCACCCGGATAAAATCTAGGATAAATTCAGAGCTTGAATGAGATATAATAGCCAAATTGGCGTAAGTTCCTTGTGCCATCTCTTCAGATAACTCGATCTGAATCTCGTTATTGGCAGGTTTGTTGTTTTCCATACTTTCTTCTTTTAAATTTATGGTGATTAAAAATTGCGAAGACAAATATACATATTTATTCCGGGTTACAAAGGGGTTGAAGACTATAAATGCAAAAACGACTACCTTCTCAGGCAGTCGTTTTCTAGTTGTGTTTTTAATTCTCAATTCTTTAGACCAATGTAAAAATACCTTTTGTGTTTGATATAATTGGTTTTGGCGTTTTAGTTAAGGTTTGTTTTGTCTAAGTGCTAATCTCTTTCACTTGAACTTTACAAAAGTAAGGGCTTTAGCAAAGACCACCAAATACTATATGTGCAATAAATAATACTATATCATCAACACTTGACACAAATCAATGTAAACATGCTTTAAATCATGTTTTAAATTATAAACCTCGAACGGGAATATTTCTCCCTGTACTCTGTAGGGGTACTCCCCCTACGCCGTTTGAATACCCGGTTGAAATTCGATAGATTATTAAAACCGCACCTGTAACATATTTCAGAAATACTGTCACTTGTATCGGTCAAACGGCATACCGCCTCAGCTACCCGGATCTCGTTCAAGTTATCGATAAATGTCTTTCCCGTCCACTTCTTCAAGAAACGCATCAATGAGGCATCGCTCATATTTGTTAACTTAGCCACTTCCGACAAGGTGATACGTTTTTGATAATTTTCGTGTAAATATAACATGATACTATCTAAACGATCGGTATCGTTATTATTATAGTTCTTTACCGTGTTCACGGCATTCAACCGACGGGCTGCTTTATCCAAAGATAGAATCTTAAGAATCTCGACCAAACGCAACAGGTTCTTGAAAGAATCCGGCTTGTTATCGTTCGACAACATTCTTAATTTATCTTGAATGCCAAGTATCATTTCCCGGCTGAAAACAAGACCACTGGAAGCGTTATCAAACATATCCTTCATGGTCTTGAAATGCCGTCTATTGATTAAGCTATCAAATAACGATTTATGAAATTGTATCGTTATCTCAAAGATCCCATTACACGGACACTTATGGTTCGAGTAAGCATGCTTCGTTCCTCCCGCGATCAACACCAAATCCAGATCATCGATTTCCTCGACCGAATCGCCAACTATCCGAATAGCGCCAGCGGCATTCTCCAGATAGTTCAACTCAAACTCCATGTGTACATGTAACGGAAAATTAAACCCCGATTTCGGGCGTTGCATGACCAAGAAGCAATCTTCTGATGAAAGCGGGGTAGTTTCCTTCAATACGTCTACTTTCCCCATACACACAAAGCTTTTTTATTCGAGTATCAACGTACTGATTACCGGGCAATGGTCGGATGGGAACAGGTTATTCAACGTTTCAGTCAATACACCATGACGCAATACCTTGATATTCCCTTTCACGAAGATATAATCAATCCATTCACGCTTGTCGTAAGGGATCTTTCCAAAATCATGGAATGTCCATTCCGGGCCGTAAATAAACCCTGCGATCGTGCGGGAATGAGTCAAATGACGAGGATCACTCGGATTAGTCAATACTTGTATCGGCTCATCAGAAGGCACGGCATTGAAATCGCCAGTCACGATTATAGGCAAATTCTCGGATAATTTCTTCGCTTGCTCCAGCACCAATGAAGCTCCTTCATGACGAGCCACTTTCCCCATATGATCCAAGTGCGTATTCAAGAAGAAGAATTTCTTTCCCGTATTCTTATCTTTCAAGATCGCCCAAGTAGCTACGCGCTCGCATGCGGCGTCCCAACCTTTCTTACCAATGGCATTTATATCTTCGGCTAACCAGAAATTACCGCTTTTCTCAACGGAGAAACGATCCTTACGATAGAAAATCGGAGCGTACTCCCCTTTCGTCTTGCCATCCTCACGACCAACACCCACATAAGCGTATTCCGGTAAACGATTAAGCAAATCATTCAGCTGATTATTCAAGACCTCTTGCGCACCGAACACATCCGCCTCATAGAATTTCACTAAATCAGCAGCGAAATCTCTTCTGAATTTCCATTGATTATCCTTATCACCCGAATTATCGTAACGGATGTTATAAGACATTACATTCATTTTCTCATCGTTGTTTTTAGCGAATAAGCAACCAGTGGCAAATAAAGCCACCATTAAACAAAGTAAAATTCTCTTCATGATATTGATTATTATATGTTTCTTATATGTCTCAGTATTTATCTATGGTCTTTGTTACCTCGCAAAAATAAAGTTTATCCATTTATTAAGCAAATAAGGAAGAACAAAAAAGGCCGACAGATTGCTCTGCCGGCCTTTCTTTATAGTTTATTAAACGTTCCTATTCTTCATCATCTTTGTCCATGGCATTGAAATCAACCACGTTCTTGCGATTAGCGAAGATACGATCGAACTCATCCTTTGCGCCTACGATCAGCTTATCAAACTCACGCTGACCGGTACCGGCAGGAATCAAGTGACCACAGATAACGTTCTCTTTCAAACCTTCCAAACGATCTACCTTCCCGTTGATAGCAGCCTCGTTCAATACTTTCGTCGTCTCTTGGAAAGATGCGGCGGACATAAAGCTGTTCGTCTGCAAAGCGGCACGTGTGATACCTTGAAGGATCTGGTTGGCTGTAGCCGGAATAGCGTCACGTACCTCGACCAACTTAAGATCACGGCGTTTCAACATACTATTCTCATCTCTCAACTTACGTGCAGTCACGATCTGTCCGGCCTGCAATGTCTGAGAATCTCCCGGATCGGTAACAACTTTCTTGCCCCAGATACGATCGTTCTCGTCCATTACCTCCAACTTATCAACAATCTGCTGCTCCAAGAAGCGAGTATCTCCCGGATCAACCACCTCTACCTTACGCATCATCTGACGAACGATAACCTCGAAGTGCTTATCGTTGATCTTCACACCCTGTAGACGGTATACATCCTGAACCTCATTCACGATATATTCCTGTACAGCCGTCGGACCTTTGATCGCCAAGATATCCGAAGGAGTGGTAGCACCGTCTGATAGCGGCATACCCGCACGGATATAGTCGTTCTCCTGAACCAATAATTGTTTAGACAGAGGAACCATATATTTCTTAACCTCACCCAACTTAGACGTTACGGTGATCTCGCGGTTACCACGTTTGATCTTACCGAATCCTACCTCTCCGTCGATCTCAGATACGACAGCAGGGTTAGACGGGTTACGAGCCTCGAACAACTCGGTTACACGAGGAAGACCACCGGTGATATCACCGGCCTTACCTACGGCACGAGGGATCTTAACCAAAACCTCACCAGCTTTCACTACATCACCATTGTCTTTCACGACGTGAGCGCCCAACGGCAAAGAGTAGTTCTTCAAGTAATTACCATTCTCATCCACGATATGAGCGGCCGGAGCCTTCGTCTTATCCTTAGACTCGATGATGATCTTCTCCTTCAAACCGGTAGTCTCATCACTCTCAACCTTGTAAGTCACGTTCTCTACCAAACTCTCGAACTCGATCTTACCGGAAACCTCTGACACGATTACGGCATTGAACGGGTCCCACTCGATGATCACGTCACCCTTCTTAATTGAGTCACCGTTGTTGAAGAACAACTTAGAACCATAAGGTATATTATGAGTCAACAACACAATCTTCGTGTTCGGATCAACAATGCGCATTTCAGCCAAACGGCTTACTACTACCAAATGTTTCTTTCCGCTCACCTCGTCTACCGCCTCAACAGCACGAAGCTCGTCGATCTCTAAAATACCATCATATTTAGATGTAATACTATTCTCTGTAGCGATGTTGGATGCGATACCACCGACGTGGAATGTACGCAACGTCAACTGTGTACCCGGCTCACCGATAGACTGTGCGGCGATTACACCGACAACCTCACCCTTCTGAACCATGCGGTTCGTAGCCAAGTTACGTCCATAGCACTTAGCGCAGACACCCTTCTTAGACTCACAAGTCAATACGGAACGAATCTCGACGCTCTCGATCGGAGAGTCTTGGATTGCCTTAGCGGCATCCTCACGGATTTCCTCACCGGAACGAACGATAACCTCGCCCGTAATCGGATGGATCACATCGTGAACAGATACACGACCTAAGATTCTCTCATACAAGGAAGCGATCACCTCCTCGTTATTCTTCAATTCCGTACAAACCAAGCCACGCAATGTACCACAGTCTTCCTCGTTTACGATCACGTCGTGAGAGACGTCAACCAAACGACGAGTCAAGTAACCGGCGTCGGCAGTCTTCAAAGCGGTATCGGCCAAACCTTTACGAGCACCGTGAGTAGAGATAAAGTACTCCAACACGGACAAACCTTCCTTAAAGTTAGAAAGGATCGGGTTCTCGATAATCTGACCACCTTCTGCACCACTCTTCTGCGGTTTCGCCATCAAACCACGCATACCGGACAACTGACGAATCTGCTCCTTCGAACCACGGGCACCGGAATCCATCATCATATAGATTGAGTTGAATCCATCGTTATCCGCCGTCAATTGCTTAATCAAGATATTAGACAAGTTACTATTAACGTGTGTCCAAGTATCGATAATCTGGTTATAACGCTCGTTGTTGGTAATGAAACCCATATTATAGTTAGCCATGATCTGCTCAACCTCATCGTATCCCTTCTGAACCAACTCATCCTTTTCAGGCGGGATCAGAACGTCCGCTAAGTTGAAGGACAAACCACCCTTGAATGCCATATAGTAACCCAAGTTCTTGATATCGTCCAAGAACTGAGCGGTACGAGCCACACCACAAGCCTTGATTACCCGACCGATGATGTCGCGAAGAGACTTCTTGCCCAACACCTCGTTTACATAACCAATCTCTTTCGGAACGAACTCGTTTACCATCAAACGTCCAACGGAAGTCTCAACCATCGTCTTCACCAAGTTGCCGTTCTCATCCAAATCCTCCACGTAAACATGGATCGGAGCATGGATATCCAACTTCTTCTCATTGTAAGCGATCGTAGCCTCTTCCGGACCATAGAAAGTCAAACCTTCGCCTTGTGTACCCTTGCGCAACTTGGTAATATAATACAAACCAAGCACCATATCCTGAGAAGGTACGGTAATAGGAGCACCATTCGCTGGGTTCAAGATATTGTGTGAAGCCAACATCAACATTTGAGCTTCCAAAACAGCCTCATTACCTAACGGCAAGTGAACAGCCATCTGGTCACCGTCGAAGTCGGCGTTGAATGCCGTACATGCCAACGGGTGCAACTGAATAGCTTTACCTTCGATCATTTTAGGCTGGAAAGCCTGAATACCCAAACGGTGCAAGGTCGGAGCACGGTTCAACAGTACCGGGTGTCCCTTCATTACATGTTCCAAGATATCCCAAATCACCGGCTCTTTGCGGTCTACGATTTTCTTTGCAGACTTAACAGTCTTAACGATACCACGTTCGATGAGCTTGCGAATAATAAACGGCTTGTATAATTCGGCAGCCATCAATTTAGGAATACCGCATTCACCCATCTTTAATTCCGGACCAACAACGATTACGGAACGAGCAGAGTAGTCAACACGTTTACCCAGCAAGTTCTGACGGAAGCGTCCCTGTTTACCTTTCAAACTGTCAGACAATGACTTCAACGGACGGTTGGCGTCTGTCTTCACAGCACTTGACTTACGTGAGTTATCAAACAAAGAATCGACAGATTCCTGAAGCATACGTTTTTCATTACGCAAGATTACTTCCGGAGCCTTGATTTCAATCAGTCGTTTCAAACGGTTGTTACGGATAATCACACGACGATAAAGGTCGTTCAAGTCAGATGTAGCAAAACGGCCACCATCCAGCGGAACCAACGGACGAAGTTCGGGCGGAATAACCGGTACGATACGTACGATCATCCATTCCGGTTTGTTACGTCCACGTGATGCGCGGAACGATTCTACTACCTGAAGACGTTTCAAAGCTTCATTCTTACGTTGCTGAGACGCATCGTTTCCGGCGCGGTGACGCAGTTCGTAAGACAAAGCATCCAGATCCAAACGAGCCAGCAAATCATAAATAGCTTCGGCTCCCATCTTTGCAACAAATTTATTCGGATCATTATCTTCAAGATACTGATTGTCTTTCGGAAGCGTATCCAGAATATCCAGATATTCTTCTTCAGAAAGCAAATCATATTCAGCTACGCCATCTTCAGCTTTCACACCCGGCTGAATAACAACATAACGTTCGTAGTATATAATCGAATCCAGTTTCTTTGTCGGCAATCCGAGCAAATAACCGATTTTATTAGGAAGCGAACGGAAATACCAGATGTGAGCCACCGGCACAACCAGCTGGATGTGTCCCATACGCTCACGACGTACTTTCTTTTCAGTAACTTCCACCCCACAACGGTCGCAGACGATACCTTTATAACGGATACGCTTGTATTTACCGCAATGACATTCATAATCCTTGATAGGACCAAAAATGCGCTCGCAGAACAAACCGTCACGTTCGGGTTTGTACGTACGGTAATTAATGGTTTCAGGCTTCAAAACTTCACCACTCGAATTCTCAAGGATTTCTTCCGGAGAAGCCAGACCAATTGAGATCTTCGAGAAATTACTTTTCGTCTTATTTTCTTTTCTAAAAGCCATACTCTATATAATTGAGATTTGATAATTGAATCATTGGAAATTGAAAAAAGTGCGGATGCCAACAAACCTTCATCGGTACATTGACATCTCACATTCTTTCATTATTTTATTCTAGGTTGATACTCAAACCTAAACCTCTCAACTCGTGCAACAATACGTTCAAGGATTCCGGAATACCAGGTTGTGGCATCGGTTCACCTTTCACAATTGCTTCATAAGCCTTCGAACGTCCTACCACGTCATCAGATTTGATAGTCAGGATTTCCTGCAAGATATGGGCAGCACCGAAACCTTCGAGTGCCCAAACCTCCATTTCTCCGAAACGCTGACCACCGAATTGAGCTTTACCACCAAGAGGTTGCTGAGTAATCAATGAGTACGGACCGATAGAACGTGCGTGCATCTTGTCTTCAACCATGTGACCCAACTTCAACATGTAAGTTACGCCCACAGTAGCTGCCTGGTCAAATTGCTCACCTGTACCACCATCACAAAGATAAGTCTTACAGTAGCGAGGCAATCCTGCCTTGTCTGTCCACTGATCCAGATCTTCCATGGTAGCACCGTCGAAAATAGGAGTCGCGAATTTCACGCCCAACGTTTTTCCGGCACGTCCGAGTACAGCTTCAAAAATCTGACCAATGTTCATACGAGAAGGCACACCCAACGGATTCAACACGATGTCAACCGGAGTACCATCAGCCAAGAACGGCATATCTTCCTGACGAACAACACGGGATACAATACCTTTGTTACCGTGGCGACCAGCCATCTTATCACCCACACCAATCTTACGTTTCTTAGCAATATATACTTTAGCCATCTGGATAATACCAGCTGGAAGTTCATCACCAATTGTAATAGCAAACTTCTTACGTTTCAATTCAGCATCC
>ENA-ORUV01000948-ORUV01000948.1-human-gut-metagenome-genome-assembly--contig:-NODE-948-length-15365-cov-69.777_pt1 | contig 15365 bp, 10 predicted proteins | sample MGYA00242089_ERZ509229 | MGnify/ENA primary metagenome ERZ509229 (study PRJEB26280, sample SAMEA2338805) | human gut metagenome | biome: human gut; feature: human-associated habitat; material: faeces...
TTGCTTACGTAAGCCCGCATCTTGGCATAATCCTTGGCGCCGAAAGCCTGGGCGATAGGGATGGCAAAACCGGCACAGGAGCCGTTGCAGAAACCCATGATGAGAAACATGATGGAGCTGGATGCGCCTACTGCCGCAAGTGCTCCCACGCCAATCCATCTTCCCACGATAGCGGCATCGATGATGAGGTACATCTGCTGGAGGATGTAACCCAGGATAAGCGGAATCGCAAATTTGATGATGGCTCGCAAAGGTGAGCCCACAGTCATGTCATTAGTTGAGTGCATCTCCTATTTTCTGTTTGATTTCTGCCATTTTGTTGCGGCGCTCGATGGAGAAAGTATCCCCGTGGGCTTCCACATAATCGAAGAGCATGAAAGCCTTGTTCAGGAGTTCATCTCTTGCGGGCTGCCCCACGGTATCTGCCTCGTGATAATAGAGTTCGGCAAGCATGTCCATCTTGGAGAGTCGCTTCTCCTCGTCGGCAATACCAGCCATCGCCTTCATCACATCCTCGATGGTGGCGATGCTATAGAAGGCGTATGGTCCCACGTATTGGTCGTAAAGTTCCTTGATTTTCTCACGTCTCACCTCCACCTCTTTCTTTTCGAGCATTCTTTCGAGTGCCGCCATAAACTCGCGGATCAACCGCTGGATATAATCTCGTTGTAGCATATTTTTTTATTTTGTTGTTATTGTTGTGTTATCTAATAGACTCATTGATATTGCCATGACTAAGGCAAAGTTCAAGGAGTATTGTGAGAAGAGTTCCTAAAAACTCTCCTCTACCCCATACAATGGAACATTCTTCATCCACTCTTGCTCCTTATATGGCGACATGGAGAAGCGGATGGCTCGCAAGTCGGAATGGGCGTCAAAGAAGGCGCGAAGTGACTTGGAACGCAGGTTCTCTTCTGCTTTTACCTCTATCGGAGTTATCACCCCTTGATGCTGGGCAAGGAAGTCTATCTCCAAGCGAGCGTCTTCCCTACTATAATAATAGGTGTAAATGTCCTGTTGACATAATAGCTGGGTAAGGACGTAGTTTTCCGTGAACGCCCCCTTGCTCTCCGTCATGGCTTTGTTGGAGATGAGCATTTGAGCAGGTTCCATCTCGCTCAGCGCACCCAGGAGACCGACATCCAGGAGAAACAACTTGAAGGCATTGAGGTCTTCGTAAAACTTCAAAGGCATTCCAACTTCTCTTACTCGGGAAATGCGATAAGTGAGACCTGCATCCACCAGCCATTGTATTGCCATCTCAAAATCCTTGGCTCGTGCTCCACTTCTCACCGCTCCATAGATGAACTTCTTATTTTCCTTGGCAAGCTGGGAAGGGATGGATTGCCAAACCATGCTGATGCGAGTGGCTTCATTTGGGCTGACATGCTTCGACATGTCACTACGATAAATGGTGAGAATGTTGTTCTGAACCTGTCTGACGAGATTTGCATCGTTAGTTGCAAGATAAGTTTTTACAGCCTCAGGCATTCCCCCTACAAAATAATATTCTCTTAATATCTTGATGAGTTTATCATGAAGTAATGTGATGGTCTTCCAGTCTTTACTTTTCAATATGTTCAGCAACTGTTCTTCGTCTTTTGCCATAAGAAACTCTTCGAAAGACATAGGGTAGAGTCGAATGATATCAACCTTTCCCACTGGGGCGGATTCTCCTTGGTGCATGGCAACGCCTAAAAGTGAACCTGCTACAGCCACATGGTATTCTGGTGCATTTTCACAGAAATACTTCAGCGAGGAAAGTCCCTTGTGAAGTTCTTGTATTTCATCCAGAATGATAAGCGTTTTGCCAGGGATTATAGGCTGTTTGCTAATGGCTCCGATAACCATTAGGACTCGCTTCATATCATAATCTTCTGCAAATATGTTGGCAATCTCAGAGTTTCCATCACAGTTGATGTAGGCAACGTGGTCATATTCCTGTTTCCCAAACTCCTGGAGAATATAAGTCTTGCCTACTTGTCTTGCTCCTGATAAGATTAAGGGCTTTCTGTAAAGGCTCTCTTTCCATACTTTTAATTGTTCTATGATCGTTCTTTTCATCCTTACATACATTTTGAAGTTGTTAATGATGTTAATAACTTTCTGTTATGATGTTTAAACAGCTCTGTCGGTTGCAAAGATACACTTTTTTACACGATCTTCCAAATGTTTACAACACTTTTTTACACGAACTTTCCGCACGAACATACACTTTTTTACACGAACTTTTCTCGTATACATACACTTTTTTACATGAACTTTGTCTTATACGTGAAAAAGTTGTCACCTTTTTCCTTTATTCATCATTATTGATTGCCTCCACATACTCCCACAGTTTCTTGTAGAAAGGATGCTGGGTCATCGTGTCCTTATTGCCTAAGATGATGAGCTTCATGCGGGCTCTCGTCATCGCCACGTTCATGCGGCGGAGGTCTTTCAGGAATCCTATCTGTCCTTCATCATTGGAACGAACCAGGGAGATGAGAATCACATCGCGCTCCTGCCCCTGGAAACCATCTACCGTGTTAACGCTGATGAGGCGGCGGTAAGGCTTGAAGAACTCATACTTCTTGATGAGTTTCTTCAGATACTGCACCTGGGCACGATAAGGCGAAATGATGCCCACGTCGATACTATCGCCCAACACACGTTGCTTGCCTATCTTCGTGAAGTATTCAGCTAAGGTCAGGAGGGTAAGTTCAGCTTCCGCCTTGTTGATACGGCCGTAACTTTCGCCCACGAATTGCTCCTTGAAGTTCAAATCAGAATTTTGATTGGCTGCAGATGAAGAAGATGATGTGGAAGCAGAATCCTCAGGAGCATCTTCTCCTTCTATCGTTATCTGATTCTCCTCGTTTGAAGTATCAATCCACGTTATCGGATGGTCGAAATCGAGAATGCTGCGATATTTGATTTGCGGCGCACTCTCCACCTGACCTCCATAAAACCAGTCGCTGGAGAATCGCATGATTTCCTCGTTCATGCGGTACTGTATCTTCAAGAGGGTCACTACCTCAGGCTTGTTTTCCGCAATACGCTCCATCAGGGTTTTGCCCAGTCCAGCTCTCAACGCAGCGATGCTCTTCACCGTAGGTGGCAACTGACAATGGTCGCCCGCCAGAATCACCCTGCTGGCTCTTCTCATCGGAATCCAACAGGCAGCCTCAAGCGCCTGTGCAGCCTCATCGATAAAGAGAGTGCCGAACTTCATGCCTTCCAGCAGACGATGAGCGGAACCCACAAGCGTACAGGCGATGACACGTGCCTCGCCAAAGAGTTCTGCATTAATACGGATTTCTATCTCGGCAGCACGGCTTCTCAGTCGGTCCATCTTCTGATGATAACTCTCGCTTCCTTTCTTGCGGTTGGAGCGCAATTCGCGGATAGCCTTGCGTATCGCCCAGAGTTGCGGATAATCAGGATGGCTTTCAAAACGACGCTCATAGGTAAAACCGAGCATCTTGTCGTTGACCCTTGTCGGATTGCCGATACGAAGCACGTTGATGCCTCTATCCACGAGTTTCTCTGAAATCCAATCCACTGCCATATTGCTCTGTGCACACACTAATACCTGGCTCTCCCTCATCAGGGTTTCATTAATGGCTTCTACCAGAGTCGTCGTCTTTCCCGTTCCCGGAGGTCCATGTACAATGGCCACATCCTTCGCCCAGAGCACCTCGTTCACGGCTCTTTCCTGGGTAGGATTAAGCCAAGGGAACTTCATGGGCTCAAAGGAAAACCTGCCTGCTTTCTGATGAGAATAGAAAAGATCTCGCAGATAAGCCAGACGGTTATTCTTTGCCTTCATCGTACGGTCGAGCGCTTCAAACATCAGTTTATAACTCGTTTCATCGAAGGACAACTGCACGCCGATGGGCTCTTCTGTCTGCAAGTCAAGCAAGGAAACAGAATCAGGCACATTAATCACCATTCTGTCACCATCCACATAGCTGACCGTACCGGTAAAGGAGAAATATTTAATGCTCTTGGGATTGGAAGCAGAAGAGGAAGACGCTGCACCTTGAGACAAAGATATTGTGTTTTGAGATGAGGACATTGCACCCTGAGACGAAGATGCTGCGTTTTGAGATGAAGCATGGGAAGAAATTTCCCCTGGATGATTCTTGACCTGAAAGAACATGACAGGTCGCCCGAACTCAAAATTGTGGTCGATCTCTTCGTCGGAGGTACGGAACACCTCTATGGATTTTTGATTGAGCGAATTATAGAAGCTTTTGCCTATACGTAGTGGGAACCAAGCGTCACCACGTTTCACCTTGCGTCGCATGCCGATTTGTTCCGTCAGTTTGCGAAAAGCCTCCTTTTCAGTATAATACTCCAACTGAAGAAGAGTGCGTTGCTGCAATAAAGCCTGTATAGGAGAAGTTTGTTCCATTTTTGATTCTTTACTTTTAATATATATAGAAATAAAACGCATTTTTTGGGGAATTATTATTTGAAAGATTCGGATTTTTATAAAATAAACTTTTAAACTTTATAAAATAAGCAATAGATGTCCATGAGATAAAATGGCTTAGCATCAATCGAAACGAATGCGTTAAAGTTGGTTATTTTTATCCCGAGTGTGGCTATTATCAAATCAAAAGTCGTAATTTTGCACTTGAGAGCACAAAAAACGAGAAGGTTATTTCATAAAGTCAAAGAAGCGAGATGAAGAAAACTATCATTCTAAAAAATACAACTATCGGCTATCATTCGAGCGGTCAGAATCGAATAGTAGCCCAAAATATCAACGCCTCTCTGCAAAGTGGCGAACTCACCTGTCTGATAGGTGCGAATGGTACCGGAAAATCAACCTTGCTACGTACACTCTCAGCCTTCCAACCGCCTTTGGAAGGAGACATTCTCTTATCAGAAACTTCAGAATCAGACCATCTCCTATCCGTCAGCATGTTTTCCCAAAAACAACTGGCAAAATCCATCAGCGTAGTTCTAACCGCCCAAATGGATGACATCCATCTGAAGGTAGAAGAAATCATCGGCTTGGGGCGCTCTCCTTATTCTAATTTCTGGGGATCACTCTCTCAGGAAGACCAGAAGATAGTGAACGAAGCCATTCATGAAGTAGGAATCCAACACCTCAGAGGTCGCATATTCAATACTTTAAGCGATGGAGAACGCCAGAAAGTAATGATAGCCAAAGCCTTAGCCCAGCAGACCCCCATTATCCTGCTGGACGAACCAACCGCCTTTCTTGATTTTCCAAGCAAGGTGGAAACCCTCCTCATGCTCAAGCGACTGGCCCATCAACTCCAAAAGTCTATCCTCATTTCTACTCATGATGTAGAAATCGCCCTGCAACTGGCAGACAAGATTTGGCTCATGGAGAAACTTCCTCGCAATCTGGAGGAAACAGAAAATCACAACGAAGAAGATCATCATGACAGGAAAAGAGAAGGCAATTCCGTCTTATCCGTAGGAACTCCCCAGGAATTGGCAAACAAGGGTGCACTCTCCCACTTCTTAGACACCCCGGAAATCACTTTCGACAAGAGAACCATGAGAATCCATTTTTCATGTAAATAATCGTATTCCATAACAATCACTTTATTCCATTTCTATCATCATATTTAAAGCTCTCATATCATACTTTTAAGCGAAAATAGTGCAAAAACTGACAAACAAGTGTATTTTTAACGATTAATGAACCTTTTTTAATGATTTCTATACCTATTTATATAGGATTTTTTATATCTTTGCAACCAGATATTAACAATCAGACGAAACACTAACTTAATAAAACACAACTGATGAATAAATTATTGGCATTACTGTTGATGATGAATCTTTCCTGTCTATTATCAACAAGAGCTCAGGCTCCGATGGACGGAGGTGTATGGAAAGACAATACCGGCAAGCATATCAATGCACACGGCGGAAACATCTTCAACTACAAAGGCACCTATTACTGGTATGGAGAAAGCCGTTCTGAAGACGGAAAACCTTACAGTTCGTTAGGCGTAAGCTGCTTTACCTCCAAAGACCTCAAAAACTGGACCAATCACGGACTCGTACTTCCTGTTTCCGAAGAAGCGGGCAGCGACATCGAGGGCGGTTGCATCATCGAGCGCCCGAAGGTTCTCTACAATCAGAAAACCAAGAAATTCGTGATGTGGATGCATCTGGAACTGAAAGGCAGAGGCTATGGAGCCGCACGCTATGCGATTGCAGTTAGCGACACTCCCTTCGGTCCATTCAAGTTTGTACGCTCTGGCAGAGTGAACCCAGGCATCTATCCTGTAGGCTTCGCAAAACCAGACACCACAGACCTCAAGCACCAGCTCCTCTACCCAGAACTGAAAGAATGGTGGACACCAGAATGGCGCAAGCAGATAGAGCGCGGAATGTTCTGGATGCGCGACTTCAATGGAGGACAGATGGCACGAGACATGACCATCTACGTAGATGATGACGGAAAAGCTTACCACATCTATTCCTCAGAGGACAACCTGACTTTACAGATTGCACAATTGACAGATGACTATATGGCTCACAACGGAAGCTACGTAAGAGTAGCTGCAGGTGGGCAAAACGAAGCTCCAACTATCTTCAAGAAGAATAACACATATTGGATGATTACCAGTGGATGTACCGGATGGGCTCCGAATGCAGCCCGCATGTTTAAGGCAAAAAACATCTATGGTCCTTGGGAACAGCTCCCTAACCCTTGCCGTGGCGAGGGAGCCAACAAGACCTTCGGCGGACAGGGCACCTATATATATAAGGTGGAAACTGCTGCCCAGAAAAAGATGTTTCATGGCGCCGAGTATGTTTTCATGGCAGATATATGGAATCCGAAGCACCTGAGCGACAGCCGCCATCTCTGGATTCCGATCTCATGGGAAAACGATATGCCTGTTTTAAAGAAATAACAAAGAACTAACAAACACAACTATCTATGAATTATATATTTAAGACGATTACAATGACTATGCTTCTTGCACTTATCCCATTCATGGGGATAAGTGCCAAGAAGAAAGTGCAAAAGCAGAGCGACCGTGAATATTGGTGCGCTTTGGCTTACCAAATGGCACAACCAGTATTGGAAAACATGGCTAAAGGCGAGTTGCAGAAGAATATGCAGACTGAATTCAGCCCAAGTTTCGACAATCGCAACAAGAAGGTGCTCTATATGGAGTGCTTCGGCAGACTGATGGCAGGTATCGCTCCATGGCTCACCCTTCCGGATGATGCCACAGCCGAGGGCAAGCAGCGCAAGCAGCTGCGTGAGTGGGCGTTGGCTTCCTACAAGAATGCCGTTGATCCTCAGAGTCCTGACTATCTCTGCTGGGGCATCGGCGGTCAAAACCTGGTAGATGCAGCCTATATCGCAGAAAGTTTCCTCCGTGCTTACGATACGCTCTGGAAGCCTTTGGACGATGTGACCAAGAAGCGCTATCTGACGGAATTTGCCAAGCTTCGCCACATCGACCCTCCTTACACCAACTGGTTGCTCTTCTCTTCAACCATCGAGAGTTTCATGGCAAAGGCTGGTGGCGATTTCGATGAATACCGCGTCAATTCTGCCTGCCGCAAGGTAGAGGAATGGTATGTAGGTGATGGCTGGTATGCCGATGGTCCTGTATTCGCCTTCGATTACTACAGCAGTTATGTGTTCCATCCTATGTATCTGGAAACTCTCCAGGCGATGGTAGATGCCAAGGTGAATTCCCGTCTCGACTATCAGAAATATTACGACCGTGAATTGAAGCGTTGTCAGAAATACAGCATCGTGCTCGAAAGATTCATCTCTCCTGAAGGCACATTCCCTGTTTTCGGAAGAAGTATCCCTTACCGTATGGCTACCATGCAGCCTTTGGCTTTGATGGCATGGTATCAGAAACTGCCTAAGGACTTGAGCAACGGACAGGTACGTGCTGCCCTCACCAAGGTGCTCCATCGTATGTTCGACCAGCAGAACAACTTCAATGAGAAGGGTTTCCTCTCTATCGGATTCTGTGGAACTAACCAGAAGAATGTAGCCGACTGGTACACCAATAATGGTTCTCTCTACATGACAACTCTCGCCTTCATGCCATTAGGTCTGGCTGCCGACCACCCATTCTGGACAGATGCAGCACAACCTTGGACACAGATCAAGGCTTGGAGCAACCAGCCTTTCCCTAAGGATCATCAGTGGAAGGACGAGATTGTTACCAAGGACAAGTGGTAATTTTATAATTAGAAATGATAAAAATAATGACAAATGAGAAATTAGAAATGTTCAAATGCAGTATAGCTGCCGGTCATTTCTCATTTGTAATTTCTAATTTTTCATTATAATAACCATTTCTCATTTGTAATTTCTCATTAAAAAAAATGAACAAGATAATAATGATGATGGCTGCTGCAGCCTTAGCTTTGCCTCTGAGCGCAGCACAGCCTGCAAAGAAGACCGCAAAGGTCAAGAAAATAAATAAGAAAGAAGTGAAGGCTACCAAAAAATGGGACCACGAACAAGTAGTGGATCTCATCAAGAAGGTAAACACCTACTGGCAGACCAATAATAAGGCAGAGGTTCGCGCTTTCTGGGATAATGCTGCTTATCATACTGGAAACATGGAGGTATATAAGATGCTGAAGGATCAGAAGATGCTCGACTACTCTATCCGCTGGGCTGAACACAACGACTGGACAGGCGCAAGAGAGGCTAATCCTGCCAAATGGAAATACAAACCATACGGCGAGGGTAAAGAGCACGTGCTCTTCGGAGACTGGCAGATCTGCTTCCAGACTTACATCGACCTCTATAATATCGAGGCCGCCAAGGGGAATGCAGAAGCTTCTGAATTTATGGTAAAACGCGCCAAAGAGGTAATGCACTACGAGGCTTACTCTGAACCTACAGATTACTGGTGGTGGAGCGATGCCCTCTATATGGTAATGCCGGTAATGACCAAGATGTACAAGTTGACTGGCGATACCAAATATCTCGACAAGCTCTACGACAATCTCCTCACTACCGACGAGATCATGCTTGACAAGGAGACCAACCTCTACTTCCGTGACGGCAAGTATGTCTATCCTAAGCACAAGAGTGCAAACGGAAAAAAAGACTTCTGGGCTCGTGGCGACGGATGGGTTCTTGCCGGTCTGGCTAAGGTGCTCCAGGATATGCCTAAGGACTACAAGCACTACCAGTTCTTCGTAGATAAATTCCAGAAATTAGCTAAGGCTGTGGCAGAAATCCAGCAGCCAGAGGGTTACTGGACCCGTTCGATGATGGACCCAGAACATGCTCCAGGTCCTGAAACCAGCGGTACTGCCTTCTTTACCTATGGTATGCTTTGGGGTGTAAACAACGGATTCTTAGTCAAGAAAGAATACAAGAAGACCATCGAACGCGCCTGGACCTATCTCACAGAGACCGCCGTTCAGGAAGATGGCAAGGTGGGCTACGTACAACCTATCGGCGAGCGTGCCATCCCAGGACAAACCGTTGATGCCAATTCTCAGGCTAACTTCGGAGTGGGCGCTATGCTCCTCGTAGCTTGCGAATACGACAAGTATCTGGCTACGAAATAAACAACATTTCTAATAATATAACCAACCTATAATTATGAGACAAAGACTTTTTATTACATTAGGTATGGCAAGTTTGGCAATGGCGACCTTTGGTATGAAGAAACCGAAGGCTGCCATTAAGCCGTTGAATGCGGTGACAGTCCAACAACCAAGCTATACCGAATGGCACGACCTGCAGGTGAATGCCATCAATCGCTTTCCATTACACACCAACTTCTTCACCTATTCCCCAGAGGATATGGTCTATGAAGAGGGTGGCAAACTGGTGAGCAGAGATTTGGCTCAAGTCAACAAGACCATGAGCAAGAATTATCTGTCATTGGAAGGAACATGGAAATTCAACTGGGTAGAGAATGCCGACCAGCGCCCTACCGATTTCTACAAGGTTGACCTTGACGACTCCAACTGGAAGCCAATCATCGTACCTGGCAACTGGGAAATGTATGGCTACGGAGTTCCTGAATACGTAAATGTGGGCTTCGGATGGCGCGGACATTTCGATGAGCAACCTCCTGCAGTTCCTACCAAGGACAACCACGTAGGTTCTTACCGCCGCATCATCAATATTCCAGAAAACTGGGATGGCAAGCAGGTAGTAGCCCACTTCGGTAGCGTTACTTCCAACATCTATCTCTACGTAAATGGCAAGTTCGCCGGTTATGCAGAAGACAGTAAGATAGCAGCCGAATTCGACATCACTCCATACTTAAAGAAGGGCAAGAACCTCATCGCTTTCCAGACATTCCGCTGGTGTGACGGTTCATGGGATGAAGACCAGGACTTCTGGCGCCTGAGTGGTGTGGCTCGTGAATGCTATCTCTTTGCCCGCGATGCCAAGTTGCATTTGGAGGATATCCGTGTTACTCCAGACCTCGTCAACAACTACAAGGATGGCGTACTCCATATCTCTACCAAGGTTAAGGGAATAGGCAAACTGAACTTCATTCTCTTCGACAAAGAGGGCAAGCAGGTGGCTACAGCTACAGGCTTGGCAAAGAACGGAACAGCCAACTTTACGATGAACGTAGAGAATCCACACAAGTGGAATGCAGAGACACCTTATTTATATACCCTTCAGGTTTCCCTCTCAAGTGCGCTGAAGAATGGCAACGAGAAATCAACAAGCATCACTCCTGTAAAGGTAGGTTTCCGCAAGGTGGAAATCAAGAACAAGCAATTCCTCGTGAATGGCCAGCCTATACTCATCAAGGGTGCCGACCGTCATGAAATCGACCCAGACGGAGGATATGTAGTAAGCTTGGAACGCATGATTCAGGACATCAAGATCATGAAGCGCCTGAACATCAACGCCGTTCGTACCTGCCACTATCCTGATGACCCACGCTGGTATGATCTCTGCGACGAATACGGAATCTACCTCGTAGCAGAAGCCAACCAGGAGAGCCACGGTTTCGGTTATGAAGCAGATGCAGCTGCCAAGAAGCCGATGTTTGCCAAGCAGATTATGGAGCGCAACCAACATAATGTCTCTATCTACTTCAATCATCCTTCTGTTGTGACATGGAGTTTGGGTAATGAGACCGTGATGGGCGACAATTTCCTCCAGGCTTACAAGTGGGTAAAATCACAGGACCAGAGCCGCCCAGTACAGTATGAGCAGGCTCGCCAGGGAGAAGGCACAGACATCTTCTGCCCAATGTATTATCCTGTAAAGAACTGCGAGAATTACTGCAAGAACCCAAATAGCAAGATGCCGCTCATACAATGCGAGTACAACCATACGATGGGTAACTCGGGCGGTAATCTGAAAGAATACTGGGATCTGGTACGCAAATATCCTATCTTCCAAGGTGGTTTCGACTGGGATTTCGTGGATCAGGGCTTGCATCGCAGCATCATGATTCCGATGAAGGTAAAACCAGAATTGCTGACCAATGAGCAGCTCCGACAGATAGAATATACTTATGGTGGCGACTACAACAGTTACGACCCAAGCGACAACAACTTCAACTGCAACGGAATTGTAGGTCCAGACCGCCAGCTCAATCCTCATGCCTACGAGGTGGCTTACCAGTACCAGAACATCTGGGCTACCCTGAAGGATGCAGCTAAGGGCGAAGTGAACGTGTATAACGAAAACTTCTTCCGCGATCTGAGCAACTATGCTTTGGCATGGAGCCTCATCGAAGATGGTGTGGAGACACAGAACGGCACCATCGCTGACATCGACGTAGCCCCTCATCAGACCAAGACCTTCACCCTCCCTTACGACCTCACCAAGGCAAAGGGCAAGGAGATTTTCCTCAACATCGACTTCCGCCTGAAGAAGGCTGAACCGCTGATGGAAGCAGGACAGATTGTTGCCTACAACCAGTTGGTAGTAAAGGAGAAAAAGTGCTGCGGTCATTGTTCAGACAAATTGGCTAAGGCTCAGGACGGCAAGAAGGTGAAGACAAAGCTCAACGACAAGAAGGGCGAACAGGATATTACCGTTTCAACAGCCGACCTGACAGTAAAGGTAAACCGCACAACCGGTCTTATCTCTGAATACACCTATCAGGGCAAGTCATTCCTCGGCGAAGGCGGAACCTTGAAGCCAAACTTCTGGCGTGCTCCTACAGATAATGACATGGGTGCAGGATTCCAGAAGAAATTCAAGGCATGGAAGAACCCTAAGTTGGAATTGAGCGGAATTACCGTAGAGAAGAACAAGAAGGCCAATACCTATACCATCTGCGCCAACTACAATATGCCAGAGGTAAAGGGCAAGCTGGAACTGATCTATCAGATCATGCCAAACACAGGTGCCGTAAAGGTGACCGAGAACTTCATCGCTACAGAAGGCGAGAAAGTAAGCGATCTCTTCCGCTTCGGTATGCTGATGCAGTTGCCATACGAAATGGACAAGAGCCAGTACTACGGCCGTGGCCCTATCGAAAACTACTCCGACCGTAAGGACTGCATGAAGATAGGTATCTACAGCAACGATGCAGACGACCAGTATTTCCCATACATCCGCCCACAGGAAAGTGGAACCAAGGGCGATATCCGTTGGTGGAAACAGACTGATGCTGCAGGCTTCGGATTCATGGTCAAGAACTGCAAGCCATTCTATGCAAGCGCCCTCCACTTCGATACAGACGAGTTGGATGATGGCGACGAGAAAGATCAGCGCCACAGTTTCAACCTGAAGAAGTCAAAATACACCAACCTCTTCCTCGATGGCGAGCACATGGGTGTAGGCGGCGAGAACTCTTGGGGTGCATGGCCTTTGGAGAAATACCGCATTCATTATGGCGACAAGACTTTCAGTTTTGCCATTATCCCATTGAGCAAATAGGAAAGAACCCGTTAGATTGAGGCTCATCAGACAAAAAAATAGAGCTTATGAGCAATAATCCAACATATTTAATCAGAAAGTCCACCCCATTTGGAGTGGATTTTCTGTATCTTTGCAAACGCATTAAGCAATACAACTTAATTATTCAATAAGAATATCACAAAATCAGAATAAACCTAAAAAATAAAACAACGTAAACATGAGAAAAACGAATATCTTCGCTGCCCTTATGATGGCAGCCATGACTTCGCTCGGTGCTTCAGCACAGCATCAGTTTGCAGTTCAGGCAAACAAGCCTGGAGTAGCAATCCAACCTACCATGTATGGTATCTTCTTCGAGGACATCAACTTTGGTGCAGATGGCGGTCTCTATGCAGAGATGGTAGAAAACCGTTCCTTCGAATTTCCACAAAGACTGATGGGATGGAACACCTTCGGAAATGTGACTGTAAGTGATGTAAAACCAGCCTTCGACCGCAACCCTCACTATGTTACGCTTGAGGCTTCTGGTGCACGCGAAAAACAGACTGGACTTGAGAACCGCGGTTTCTTCGGCATGGGCTTGAAGAAGGACATGAAATACGACTTCACAGTCTATGCACGCCTTCATCTTCTGAACGGCAAGCAGACCAAGATTCGTGTAGAACTGGTCAACTCAAACAATAACATAATTGCCAAACAGAGCATTACCATCACCAACAACAAGTGGCAGAAATATACCACCACACTTACCTCTCCACAGACAGACGCCAAGGGACTGATGCGCGTATATCTGGAGAGCGGAGAGAGCGTAGATCTCGATCATATTTCTCTCTTCCCACAGGACAACTGGAATGGACTCCGTGCCGACCTGGTACAAGACCTCTCAGATTTGCATCCAGGTGTATTCCGTTTCCCTGGCGGTTGTATCGTAGAAGGAACAGACCTCGAAACCCGTTACGAATGGAAGAACTCAGTAGGTGCTCCAGAGAACCGTCCGCTCAACGAGAACCGCTGGAACTACACCTTCCCTCATCGTCTCTATCCTAACTATTATCAGACATACGGATTGGGATTCTATGAGTACTTCCTCCTTTCAGAGAAAATCGGAGCCGATCCGCTACCAATCCTTTCAGTAGGTCTGTCTTGCCAGTATCAGAATAGCGATAACGACAAGAATGCCCATGTAGCCGTAGATCAGCTTCAGAGCTACATCGACGATGCCCTCGACCTGATAGAGTTTGCCAATGGTCCAGTAACCTCCAAGTGGGGTAAGCTCCGTGCAGATATGGGTCATCCAGCGCCATTCAACCTCAAGCAGATAGGTATCGGAAACGAGCAATGGGGACCACTCTACCCTGAGCGTCTTCAGAAGTTCATCGAGCAGATACGTGCCAAATATCCAAAGATCAAGATCTGCGGATCATCAGGTCCATCAGCCGACGGCAAGGATTTCGACTACGGTTGGGAGCAGATGCGCAAGTTAGGCGTTGACATGGTAGATGAGCACTATTATAAGAGTCCAGACTGGTTCCGCAGTAATGCAGGCCGTTATGACAATTACGACCGCAAGGGTCCTAAGGTATTTGCCGGCGAGTATGCAGCCCATGCCAAGCATGATCCAAATTCATGGGAGGCAGCCCTCTCAGAGGCAGCCTTCATGACAGGTTTAGAGCGTAATGCAGACGTGGTTTACCAGGCTACCTATGCCCCACTCTTCGCTCATGTAGAAGGCTGGCAATGGCGTCCGGACCTCATCTGGTTTGACAATCTGACTTCCGTACGTTCAGCCAACTATTATGTTCAGCAGCTCTATGGACTCAACAAGGGAACCCATGTATTGTCACTCACAGAGAATGGCAAGACCGTGAAGGGCGAAAACGGCCTTTATGCAACCGCTTGTTTCGACAAGCATACTAAGAGTTACATCGTCAAGATTGCCAATACCTCAAATGAGGAGAAGGAAATCACAGTCACCTTCAACGGCTTGAAGAAACTCAACGCTGGCAAGGTAACCATTCTCCATGCTGATGATATTCATGCAGAGAACAAGATAGACCATAAGAATGCCGTCATGCCAGTAACCTCAGACGTTCAGGCAAACGGTAACGTATTGAATGTGAAGATGAAAGCGAACAGCTTTGTAGTATATAGATTCTAAGACAGTCTATTGTATATGGATTTAAAGTTTTAGTTTTTAAGTTTATATAGTATATTACTATATAAGGTAGAAAGATGACGAATCCCTTGCAGCAGAAATGTTGCAAGGGATTTTTCTTCACTAAAACGATGACTTGTTTTTATTAACGGCTTCTCAATAGGGATAATGCATAGAGAGGTAGTATGGTGACATGCCTTATGGCGTCATCGTCCTGCTTGTCAATGTAATCGAATGCTCCAAAATTCTCTAAGGAACAACGGAAGGCTTCGGTGAGCTTTTTCTCTCTCATGAATAGCCAGAGACTCTTCATGCCGCCTTGGGTGCCCGATTTGATTTCGATAGGGGTAATCTTCATGTTGTGGATTTCCAGATAGT
>ENA-ORUV01000953-ORUV01000953.1-human-gut-metagenome-genome-assembly--contig:-NODE-953-length-15282-cov-2.78998_pt1 | contig 15282 bp, 14 predicted proteins | sample MGYA00242089_ERZ509229 | MGnify/ENA primary metagenome ERZ509229 (study PRJEB26280, sample SAMEA2338805) | human gut metagenome | biome: human gut; feature: human-associated habitat; material: faeces...
AACTTGGATACATTGAGACATTATCACATTGGAATCAGACTTATTAAAATATGAAAATTACAAGTCTTGAATTAGTAGGCAGCCTATGATAATCTAATCATGAAATAATGAAATCATGAAAGTTGTTATTTTGGATTAATTGTAAGTAATTTTGTGAGAAGTGTAGTATATATAAAGTGTAGGACATACTTCAAGAAAAAATTAGAGGAAATATATTATGAGAAAAGACAATGAACTAAAAGAAAAAAATTTAGAAACTAAGCCGGTGCAGTTTTATATTAATGCGGATTTAAAAAAGAGATTAAAAACATATTGTGTTGCGAATGATGAAAATATGACATCAGTACTTACAAAAGTATTAGACACATTCCTTGTGTCAGAGGGTTATTAACTTAGTCGCGTTAAATTAATCATTTCTTAAAAGAACAATAAAGGAGTTTAAATTAAATGAATAATAAATTGAAATGTGCATCATTTTTTGCAGGTGTTGGTGGAATAGATATAGGATTTGAATCAACAGATTGTTTTGAAACTGTATATGCGAATGAAATAGATCCTTATCCAGCAAGAACCTATAATTTGAATTCGGATATTACTGTAGATTGTAGAGATATAAGAGAAGTACAGCCAGACCAAATTCCAAATTTTGATGTATGTCTTGCAGGTTTTCCATGTCAATCATTTAGTGTGGCCGGTTATAGACAAGGTTTTGATGATGAAAAAGGAAGAGGTACATTATTCTTTGAAGTAGCAAGAATCATTGAAGCGAAGAAACCTAAGATTGTATTCTTAGAAAATGTGAAAAACCTTGTGACACATGATAATGGGAATACTTTTACTGTAATATTAAATACTTTAGAAGAGTTAGGTTATCATGTGAAACACAAAGTATTAAATGCAATGGAATATGGAAATGTTCCACAGAACAGAGAAAGAATATATATTGTAGGATTCTTAAGTGAAGAAGAATGTAACAAATTTAGTTTTCCAGATAAAGTAGAGCTTACAAATCAATTAGAAAGTATTATTGATTTCCATACTAAGATAGATGAGAAATACTATTATACTCCTGGTAAGTATAAAGGTGATATCTATGAGAAACTAGTAGAAGCAATGGATGATGATCGTGCTGTTTATCAGTGGAGAAGACAGTATGTACGTAAGAATAAATCAAGGGTTGTACCTACTTTAACAGCTAATCAGGGAATGGGTGGACATAATGTATGTCTTATTATGACTGATCATGGAATACGTAAAATGACACCACATGAATGTTTTAATGCACAGGGTTTCCCTAAAGACTTTAAGTTGCCAACAGATATGGCGGAATCTAGATTATATAAACAGGCAGGGAATTCTGTATGTGTATCAGTTATTCACAGAATAGCTGATAGTATTGTGGATGCAATAAACTAACATTAAGAAACAGGTGATTCTATGTTTTATGAAAAACAGCCAAAACAGCAACAGGAAGATTATAAAGAAATGCTTTCTATTATAGGAAGTTTATCTAATTTGTTTGCAGACTCTAGTACGCCTATGCTTTATTATCGTGCGCATGAGAATGTATTCTGTAAATATTTTGAAGCAGATAATCTTGGTAGAGAAGATTGTTCTGCGGATGCTTCAAAGGATAAAATAGGTATTGGTTTAAAGACATGGACTGGAAGAGATGATCAGAAAGTAGCAGAGTTCGGAAGATTAAGACCTGCATATGAACATTTAACAGGTATGGATTTAGTTAAAGAGATAGCTAAATATAGAAATGAGAGAATTCGTGTTACTAAGAAGATGCATGGCTTAACTGATATGTGTTATCACGTTGTTAAGAGAAAAGAAAATGAAATGCAGATATATGAATGTTCTTTTGACTGTATTGATATAGATAATATTGTATTAGATGAGAAGAGAGGAAATGCGAATAATACATATTTTTCTGATGGTAAGCATGTGTATCATTTCAGTATGTCTAAGAATACTTTGTTTATGATATTTGATGATATGAAACTCATGGATTCATTTAAAGTAAATATCTTAGAAGACCCATTTAGTGTTCTTAAAAATATGAGAGATCATGTAAAGAGTGGTTTATCTGTAAATGTGAATAAACCAAGACTATGTCTTCGTTTATATGCAGTGAATCGTGATGGGACTAAGTATGTTCCTGAAAAGAGTGGATTGAATCAATGGAATGCATCAGGACGTGTACGTGATCCTAATGAAATCTATATTCCTTATTTAACAGAAGATAGAAATAGAAGTGTTGATTTCTTTCCAAATAGAGATGAACCATTTACATTATTACTTCCTGATGGAACAGAAATGAGTGCTAAAGTATGTCAAAGAGCATTTACTAAAGTAAGTCCTGAGAAGTATGAACTTCTTACTTCTGAAGAAAAAGAAAGAGAAGATGCACGTGCTAAAGTAGGTAAGTCAATTATGAGTAATCCTAATAAAGCATTGGGTAAATGGCTATTGAGAGATGTATTTGAGTTACCAGAGAAAACATTAGTTACTTATGATATGTTGAGAATATTTGGTGTAGATAGTGTTATGTTTACTAAGCTAGAAGAGAAGAAATATAGAATTGATTTCTGTGTGTTAGGAACATATGAGAAGATGTATCATTTAGATGATGTGGAACAAAATGAAGAGTAGATGTGAACAGTCACTGATGGGTGGCTGTTTTTATTTGTGGGTAAGTTTATGGTTGTGAAAGTACATTCTAGTAGTAGAATATTATATATAATTATTTTTTGAAAGAGATGATACTATGCCGGACAATCTTACAAAAGAACAACGTCATAAAAACATGAGTGCTATTAAAGGTAAAAATAATTCTATTGAAGTAAAGGTAAGAAAATACCTTTGGGCTCATGGTTTTCGTTATCGCAAGAATGTTTAGGATTTACCTGGTAAACCAGATATAGTTATACCTAAATATAAAACAGTAATATTTATCAATGGCTGTTTCTGGCATCATCACTTTAACTGTAGACTTGCAACCATACCTAAATCTAATAATGATTATTGGGTTAAGAAGATAAATAGAAACGTAGATAATGACATTAAGAATTATAATCTATTACAACAAAAGGACTACAATGTCATTACAGTATGGGAATGTTAAATCAAAGAAGATTTTGAACACAGAATGAAATTACTCATAGAAGAAATAACACAATAATTCGGTGGTTGATAAATTATGACTTCTTCTACAGTATCTCTAAAAGTACCTGCACCTCCTCTATGGTCTGAATGACCATGAGTATAGATTAATGTTTTAGCAGATTTATCTGTATACTTTCTTAAGTCATTCAATAAGTCTTGTGAATATTCATTAGAATCTAGAGTATCTATTAAGATAACAGAACTGTAACCTATAATAGCAGTAACATTACTATGACCATAGAAATAGAAGAATAGAATGTAATCATTAATTTCATAGAGATGTTTTTTTTATGTTTCTTGTGTATGTTTGATTAATAGTTGTTCACTCATGATAAATACCCTCCTATATGTATTCTACTAGAGAATTTGATAGGAGGGTAGTAAGCACTTTTAGGTAAGTATTAGGAAAGTATGTAATCGTAGATGTCTAATCTTACTGGTTGATCTAGATGATTTAATTAGGACTCTTTCTTTTAAGAATTTTGTAATATCCTTCCATTCTAGGACTTTCATAATAATCGACAATTAGGTTGTTTTCTTTCAAAGCTTGTAGTAGCTTCTCGTTTTTATCATTGATTGTAAATCTTGGCCTGCTATGACTTTCAAAAATTCTAAGATAATTTTTTAAGCCAAGTAATTCCAAGAGTTCTTTTATACATTCTATATTTAGACTTGGCATTAATGATATAAATAAGTCAATTTTATCGTCTCGTGTTATTTTATTTGAATGGAAAAGATTGATTATTAATTTTTTCGAAACATCACTTGGATTCTCAATAATACTTTCAATGTCTTTAGCAGCATAGTTAGAAATTATATCTTTAATAGAATCATCCCAATCTTCATATGATGAAAGTAATTTAGGTAAGTCAGAATCGTCATGATTGTTCTTAAGTATATAAAGTGCTACAGCAACAGAATAATTCTTGTTTATTATTGAAATTTCACTATCAGTAAGTTCAAGTAATTTGATTTTTTGTTCATCACTGATATCCCAATCGAGAATCTCAAGCAATTCTTCTTGTTCTAAGAGACTGTCAGTCATTATTTCAATATACTCTTTTATATTCGCATGGATGAAATGAAATAATTGCTTATGATAATTTAATCGAATAAACTTTAAATTATCTTCTGTCATTTGAATAATCTTTGTATCGATTAGAATAGTAATCTTGTCATCGGAAATCTCCGCACAATGGAAATCAGTGTGTTTAAATCTTAGTGATAACAATATTTGTTTATACTTGGAGTTATCTACAGCATTGCACATGGTGATACTATCAAATAGTTGTGCTTTATTGTTTTCATCACATTCATATTTTGAAAAATCTAAGTCAATATTAAAACTATTAATGTATGAAATGACGTTGTCAGTAAGACCTAAGGCATTGAAACAATCCATGAGATTAGACTCTGAATATTTTACTTTATCAGCATTAAGTAATGATGTCCATAAAGTAGTATCTTCAATATCATTGATATTGGTAATAATAGTTTCTAGAACAGAAATATATGATTGCTTATGTTCGAGTGTGAGATCATCGTTATTTAATAAATCAAGAACAATATTTTCATCATCATAAACTTTACCATCACACATATCTATAACAACATCAATATATTCATTGATGTTCCAATTGATATATTGAGTTAATGCGGAATCTGGATGTGAAGTCATAAGTGTATAATTCTTGTGAATAATGTTTTCATCATTAGTAACATTTAGGATATTCTTTTGGATAAGTTGAATATTCTCATTGTTTATTGCATATAGAGAATTGTTATAAACTTCATTGAATAAATTTTTATCAACAGTGTCATAATCAAAACTAACAAAAGATACTTTCAATAATTTAAACCCGTATATTAGTTTATTAATATCAGGTTCTTCTATTGCTAGATAGTCGCACTTGTTAGAAATATAATCAGATAAGCAATTATCTTTATTGATTAATTCTAATGTATCATCATCAGAATAATAAATTGAAAATATTGAATACTTATGAATTTGACTTTCAGAGAAATTGTTATTTATTAAGAGCTCATTGAATAAATCTGGCCATATAATGTTAAGGCTTTTCACATATTCAGGCAATTCAGTTGTGATATCAAAATACAACTTAACAAAGTTAAAATTCATAGACTCTTTAAGCTGAGTAAGAAGTCTATATAGATAATCATCGTAACTTTGATTACTTAACAAATATGTAAGCAAATCAAAATTTAAAATTTCTTCCTGATCAAAGTCTAATAATCTGAGACATGAAACAACTTTTTCAGGGCTTTCTAAATGATAAGTATATTCTTTTGCTTTTTTATCAGTGACACTGCGTAAGAATATCTTGTCTATACGGCTAAGACTATTTTCATAAAAATATGTCATATAGTCTGCATATGTTTCATCAATGTATCCATTACGTATTAAATATTTTAGAAGATCAAAATATTCATTGCTTTTTATATCATTGAAGTCCGTTTCAATTCCAATGTCATTTTTACTTGTTACACTAAAAATTCTATCAATATTATCTCGAGTAATTATTTCATGAAGTGATTCATTTTGCAGTTTGATTTCTTTTTGTTGTAAATTTTGTATTTCTTGATTTAGTGTAATGTTATTCCTATTTAATTTGTCTTCTAGTGCTTGTCTACGATCTAGATATTCTTTTTTGTGCTCATTTGATAAATAATTCATTAAATAGTCATATAATTCATTATCATTTAAGTTTGGCCAACTAGTGTAACTCGTATATTTATCTGCGAATGCCGCATTTAACTCTCGCAGAGAAATAAGATGTTCATTTTCAGCGGAGGCAATTCTTTTTTTTGTTTCATCAATTCTTTTATTTATCTCTGTTACTTCGGTTGTAATAAAGTTTTCTTTTTCGCTAAATAGAGTATATACAAATCCTCGGTTAAGCTGTAAATCTGCAAAATCATGTGGGAATATGTTCTTATATGTAATTATAGCAAGCATTTTATTACAGTTAAGTTCTGTTATGTTTAGTCTATTGAAATAAATTATGAATTCATTGTAAATGTTTTTTAATAGACGCATATCATCGATGTATAAAGATAAACCTTGCAGAAAACTCTCATCAAGTCGGTCATATATTTCGGTATTTTTAAAATGTGATATAAATTGATCAAATGAATTAGAACTATCTACAACTGGTACAATAGGAATAATATAATCGAAAAACTTTGTTCTATCCTTAGAGTCATAAATATCATCACGTAACAAGTAGAAAAATCTAAGAACTTTATTATCTTTTTCTAGCTGAAGGTTTGCAAGTGTATTCACTTCGCGAAGTCGTTCGAAAATTATGTTTGCACCAAAACGATCTATGTCCTCAAATACTATTACATCTGCATCTGTGTTTTCAAATAAGTACAATACTTCATTGAGGTATTTATCAAAATAAGAGTCTTTGCTTTCTTCAAAGATTTCAATTTCGTTGCCTTGGAGGTTTACTTTATGAAGAATATTTCTGTTCTTTTGTAGACCAATTAACCAGCTTATGAAAGATGAAAGCAACATAAGAATTAAAATTCCGTCTGCCATTAAGGCATATGGATGGGCAGTAATCATCAATATATGTTTGGAACAACTGTCAGGTAGGGCGCTCACATAGTTTTTCCATGTATCAAAACGCACAAAATAAATAGTTGCAACCAAAAAGCGAATAATAGTATGCTTCATTTGCTTAATATTATCTTCATCAAGTTTTTTCTTTACTCTAAAATTAGTCTGAGGTATTTTGTCTGAAGGAATTTGATGAATAAGTTGATTAAGAATCTTGCCTTCTAAGATAGGTTCTTTCATTTCAACTTGATTTGGAGTATCAAAGTGCGCAAGAGAGATGTGCATGAATTTTAATTCTTGATGTTTTTTCTTATATGAAGCTAGAACACTACTTTTACCTGAACTATAGGCACCTGTAATTGCGACATTCTTTATATCGTTGTTTTTAAATACAAAATCTATCGCATTTTCATAGACATTCATATCCACATTATCAATTGGTGTTAACTTTTCAAAATGATATTTATTTTCTGGCATATTTGTAGCTCCTTTATTTGATGTATTTTTATATTATGATAATTATATCATAAGGCATTTGTGTGTATCTAATTATATCCTATAAGGTCATTATAATTTTTCATCATATTTTTTTATCTATTCTAGATGGTGATTGGAACTATGAAATGACATTTCTGGTAATTAGAGGGAAGTAGGTATCAAGATATTTATTCTTGGACATGCAAGTATTGTTAGGTAAGATTAATATATAGAGTAATATATTATTGATAAATTAGTGACTAAGGAAGTGAAATAATGGTAGAAGTTGCTTTTGAAGAGTTATAAAATGCTGATTTACAAATAGATTGTATTTATAAAGGTGGTACTGCTCCTAATCTCAATTCTGATTCCTTATCTCATCTTTTTTCGTGTGGAAACGCTGGTGGATTTAGGAGAGTGAATAGAACAGATGGCAGCAGACTACCTGCTTATGTTATTTTATATACTTCTATGGAAGAATTAGAATGGTCAGATTTTCTTGATGAGGAGACAGGAGTATTCAGATATTATGGTGATAATAGACAACCTGGAAATGATATGAGAAATACAAGGAAGAAAGGTAACCTACTATAAGAACAGGTGTTTGATTTGCTTAATAGTAATAATTTAGAGGATATGCCACCTTTCTTTGTGTTTAAGAAGACTGGAAATGGAAGGGATATACAGTTCTTAGGGTTAGCGGCACCTGGGAATAGTAATATATCACCAGATAGAGATTTAGTTGCATTCTGGCGTTCATTGAATGGTCAGAGATTTCAGAATTATGAAGCTTACTTTACAATACTAGATACTAAGGAGAAAGGTATTTCTAGAGATTGGATTAAATCTTTGTCTGAGAATCATTCGGCAAGTATAGATGTTGCACCTGATGTATGGAAGAAGTTCATCTCTCAAGGTAGAGATGGAATAGAAGCATTGAAGGCTCCTAAGATTATTCATATTCCTAGTAAGTATGACCAGTTATAATGTGATGATGAAGGCAAGAAGTGTGTTGATGCTATTAGGGAACATTATAAGGATAATCCATATGGTTTTGAATCATGTGCAATGGATTTATTGATGAAGATGGATAATCACTTTGTTGATTTTAATCTGACACGTCCATGGAGAGATGGCGGAAGAGATGCTATTGGATACTATTCAATTAACAGCGGTGGTAAAGTGAACGCTCCACTAAAGATTGAATGTGCATTAGAAGCAAATTGTTATTCTGAAAATAATGGTGTAGGTGTAAACTTATATCTAGAATTAGAGATAGACAGTTTGGTGTTTTAATAACAACAAGCTATGTTGATAAGCAAGCTTATCAAGAGGTTGTGGAAGATGGTCACCCTATTTTAGTTGTTACTGTGACAGATATTGCAAGAATACTTAGAATGAATTCTATTACTAGTGATGATATAGATGAATATTTAAGCAGTACTGATAGCAGAAGAAAAGAATGGGAACAAGATAAATGATGACAAGTATATTTTTGAGAAAGAAGAGGTAATATATGCGTCCAGATTATAATGGTGTAAAGTATTATGGCAAAGAAGATATGGGTAATGCTATTCAGTTAAAAAAGGCGGATGCTATCATATTTGCTTTTAATAAAAATAGTGAATATACTGATATTAATGCTGTAATAGAATTGTACAATATACAGCAATTATGCAATGCAAGTATTACTTTGAAAACTTGGACAAAAGAGGAGTGTTTTAATAGAAAACAGATAGTTAATTCAATGACATCTGCAATAGGCATATTATTCTCAAAAATTAATGAAAATAATTGGCTTGACTATGTAAACAAAGTGGCAAGTATCTACGTTAATGATTTTTGGGCTTTATTTGCTCGTTTTGAAGTTTATGAAAGAGTGAAGCAAGATTCTTTTGTTATGTATCTTAAAAATCAAGAGTCTCCATTACGCACTATATTGAAGCAAGAAAAAATAGTAAAAAACTATGATGAGGGGATAGCATCTGTACTGCGTGAATCACATAAGACTGCACAATTATTATCTGAAAAATATATGAGAGCTGAGTCGATAGACTATTATTTTCCAAAGAGTTTTGAAGTTTCAGAATATGAGAGTATTTTTCAAAAGTACATTGATTCTGATAATGTTGATCCAAATGTTTTGAATTTAATTATGGATGCACAGTCATCGGATGGATGCCCAATTAGTGACAAATTAAGATTAAATGCGAAACGTAGATTTCAAAGATTTTGGCAAGAAAATAAGGAAGATGTACATCCGGTTGGATATAGTATAGTAATCAAATTTGTAAAACAAGATGAAATAAAAAGATGTGAAGATCAAGGCGATGTTAAACTAATCACATATGATGTGAGATGGTTTGAAAAGTATCTTGATTATCCAACAATCTTAAATAACTTTATCTATGTGTTTGGGATGACAGACTGGAATTATAGAAGTAATTTTGTTTCGTTAGAATCAGATACAGGTTTACTTGAACAACTTTTTTCCGTTAAAGGCAAACGTTCATATACTGAAAACACGATTTTTGGATTTAGGTCAGATTTATTCGCATTACATATGAAATTTTATGTTGAATTCTTAAATGAACATAAAATAAATATTGAGGAAGTATTTAGATGGTTCTTTGAAGAGTATATGATAGAAGAATTTTCGGCAAAAGGATTTCGCTTTACACCGTCAACTGCTACTACGTACCTTGAGAAATTCAAAAATTTAGCTTCTGAAATGGAAGGTGTTTTAAAACAATTTAGAATGTATGTTGAGAATGATGAGATTGACCGTGAATTATATGAAATGTCATCAGAACATTTATTTGTTGATAATTTACCAAGTTTTATAGAAAACAAGTATGCTTATTCAAATGACAAAAGCACTATTAAAACAGAAATGTTTCTACTGTTCTCTGAGCAGGCGGCTTTATCTATTGTAGAAAGAACAAAAGATAAATATTCTACTTTATATGAGCTTTTAGTCAAAGAAAAAATCCATTATTCTGAATTTGAAGATTATCAAAAAGGTGATATTGATTGGCTTATAGAGCAAGGTGATTTAAATCTTACAGAGGATGGAATAGTTTATCTTAGAAAACCTGTTGCAATTTTAAAAGATTTATATGAGCATGAAGTTGTTTGTGATTATAAGATGCCTTCTTATAAATCGGTTTTGGATGAAATGGTTGAAAAAGGTAAATTGATTCGTTCAAGCACTTTGTTCTCAAAACCTGAAGCAGATTATCTGAACTATGCTTTGAATAAATCATCGTTTAGTAATGGACTAGATTTAAGAAATAAATATCTACATGCTACATATCCAGTGGATACAGAAGTGCAATATAGAGATTATATAGAATTACTTAAAATAATGGTTCTTATAATCATTAAAATAAATGATGAATTTTGTGAAAGAGATAAGATGAAAACGGATAAAGATACGATTGAAAAAGAATGATTCAAAAAGCAGAGTAACCATCAGGCTACTCTGCTTTTATAATCTCTTCTAATCTTGGCTCTAATGTATTAATGATGAATGTAACTAAGGCATTACCCATCATGAAATATCTCTGTCTATCAGTCATTCCTGTATTAGTCCAGTTATCAGGGAAGTGCTGTAATCTTTCTGCTTCTATTGGAGTAATAATTCTCTTTTCTCCTGTATCTAGGTCAGCGACAACATGACTACTTCTATTAACTGTACCTTCACTTGTTAACATAGTTCTACTTGGTAAATCGATATTTTCAGGATAAGCAATCTTTCCTTCAGAGAAGTTATAAGTAAAACCTTCTGCATTTGTTCTTGTGATTCGTTTAGAACCTTTTAAGTATTCGAACTTCTCTTTTTGTTTATCATTCAAGTAGAATTTCTTATCTACGTTATGAAGTAGAGTATCTTTTAAAGGGATTGGTTCTTTGAACTGAGGTTCAGTCTTAAAAGTGACAACTTCTCCATTCACCATGCAGCCTGTATTTTCGAAGTTTGCATGGAATTTTTCTGTCATCTCTACAGTATCTTCATAAGAAGTCACATCATAAGTTCTAATAGGAGTATTAATCAAGTTGATTGGGAACTGTTTTGCAAACAATCCTTCCTTTGCAATAATGTTCTCAATCTTCATGTCAGAAAATGCTTCTGCATACTTTGTATCTTTTCTCCATGCAAAAATGAATGTTCTTCTTCTTCTCTGTCTTGCTCCATATTCAGCAGCATTAATAACACGCCATTCTACATCATAACCTTCATCATTGAAAGTTCTGAGCATAATACCAAAGTCTCTACCACGCTGTTTAGAAGGTGATTTAAGTAATCTATCTACATTTTCTAATAATACAAAAGGTGGCTTTTTCACATGTAAAATCTTTGCAATTGACCAGAAAAGAACACCTTTCTTACCTTCAATCCCTTTTTCACCGCTTAATGATCTTGCTACTGAGTAGTCCTGGCAAGGGAAGCCACCAACAAGAAGACTATGATTTGGAATATAATCAGCATCTTCATCTAAGTGGGCTACTTCCTCTTGGATATCAATATTGGAAGTATGTTCTTTACCAAATCTAGTACAGTAGCAGTTGTATGCAGGCTGTGCTTTTGTAGATGGTTCAAACTGGTTTGCCCAAACAAATTTCCAATTTCTATTTTCGATTGCTTTATCATTTTCATCAAATGATTTAATATCATTCAATCCTACTCTAAATCCACCTACACCGGCAAATAGTTCTACAACTGTTAGTTCCATGTATACTTCCTCCATCTTATGTTATAATATAATTACATTTTTATATATAAATGCGTTTCACGCTTATTATACAAAAAAATTAACTGCCTGAAAAGATCCCTGGCGCATAAAAATAAAATATTTTACCATTTTTTCTGGAGGATTGTAAATATGGATAAAGAAAAAAATAAAGTTTATCAAAGCATAGAAGAACTACTGGAAACAGCGCAGTCTTCTCTAGGTGTTCCTTTTAAAGAGTATGATGTGAATAATCGTTTAAAAGGCGGTAATAAGGGAAAGATTGGACAAGTTATTGAAGAAGGATTGTTTCATAAAGGAATTGATAGTAGACAAGAAGCAGACTTCCCTGAATTAGGAGTGGAATTAAAAGTAACTCCAATGAATAGAGTAGGAAAAGAAAAGAACATGGTTTCAGCAAAAGAGAGACTTGTTGTGACTATGATTAACTACATGAAGGATTATGATATTTCTTTTGAAGATAGTCATGTTTTAGATAAGCTCAATAAAGTCCTTTTGATGTTTTATTTTAATGAGCCTGAAAAATTGAATTATGAATTATGTATAGATAAGATTTTTCTGTATGAGTTTAAAGACATACCAGAAGAAGATAAGCAAATTATAATTAACGACTATAACATTATTATTGATAAGATTAAAAGTGGTCATGCTGAAGATATTTCTGAATCAGATACATATTATCTAAGTGCATGTACAAAAGGGGCTACTGCAGCTACTTCTTTTGTTGATCAACCATTTAGCTCAGTTAAAGCTAAAAGAAGAGCATTCTCATTGAAACCTAAATATATGACAGCTTTATTAAGGTCACAGGTATTTAATGACAATGCTATTACAAAAGAAAGCTTGATGAAAACTTCAGGAATTATTGGAAGAGATAATATATTTGACAGGATGGTAGAGTATTTGTTTTCATCTTATTATGGTAAATCATTATCCGAGATTGATGAGATTATTGAAACACCTGTAAATAGAAAATCTCTTAATTATTTGAGAAGCTATATTGCAAGAATGATGAATGCTTCACCAGAAACTAAGAGTAAAGATATTGACGAATATTATGATGAATTCTATAAGGCGAATATTAAAATTAAAACAATTCGCATTAAGAAGGATGGAACTATAAAGGAGTCAATGAGTTTCCCTTCTTTTAAGTTTAAAGAGATTGTAGAAGAGAATTGGGAAGATTCCGAATTAAGAAATAAGTTCATTGACGAAAAGTATTTGTTCTGTGTGTTTGATGAAATAGATGATTCTAAATATGAATATAGATTTAGGGGGACTTTCTTATGGGCAATGCCTGAAAGTGACTTAGATGGAAAAGTGCGTGAAGCTTGGGAAAGAACAGTATATCTGGCAAAACATGGAATAGAATTTACAATAAGTGAAAACAAGAATGGATTGATTGTGCATAATAATCTTCCAGCTAAAAAGGATAATTTGATTGTTCATGTAAGACCACATGCTAGCAAAGCTATTTATGTGTTTAATGATGGGAAAATGATTGGCTCAGGAAATATACAAACTGATGGTGATGAATTACCTGATGGTACTATTGTTACTAAACAATGTTTCTTCTTGAACAATGATTATGTACTGGGATTAGTGAATAAGTATTTACCTTTAAAAGATTAAGAAGGTGAGACTATGCCTGATGTGTTTACAAAAGAACAACGTTCAAAGGTAATGAGTCATATTCGAGGAAAAGACAATAAACCTGAAACTATGGTGAGAAGGTATTTGTGGCACCATGGATTTAGATATCGTAAGAATGATAAGAGTTTGCCAGGCACACCTGATATTGTGATTTCTAAATATAGAACAGCTATTTTTATTAATGGTTGTTTCTGGCATCACCACTATGGTTGTAAGTATGGAAGATTTCCACAATCAAGAACTGAATACTGGGTTCAACATATTAATAAGAATGTAGAGAATGATGTGAAGAATTATAATCTTCTCCAACAACTTGATTATAAAGTGATAGTAGTATGGGAATGTGAAATCAAAGAAGACTTTGATCACAGAATGAAACTACTCATAGAAGAAATAACACAATGATGGAACACCCTCAGTAGGATGTTCTAATGGTGGATATATGACTATGGAAATGGTTATGACAACAGGGGAACTAGATTGTTCCTCTTTTTAATATTATGAAACTGCTCATGTTTGTAAGCTATATTGTGATAGAATATGATACATATAAAAGGGGGAATTAAGTTATGTATAAGTTAGTCGCATTTGATATGGATGGTACACTTCTTAATAGTGAAAAGAAGATTTCTAATAAAACAGTAGAGGCTATTAATAAGGCAATAGAGGTAGGTAAGATTGTAATACTCAATACAGGAAGATGTCCTGCAGAACTTAAGGAGTATAGAGAAGTGCTGCCAGGACTACGCTATGTGAATTGTGTCAGTGGTGCACTTGTCTATGATTATGAAGAAGAAAGGAGTATCTATGAATCACCATTAAGTGAAGAAGAAGTCAAAACATTAATTCAAATTGGTAAGGAAACGGATGAAATGGTTCATTTAATGGGAATTACATCTGTAGTAGAAAAAGATAAAGTGCCACATATGAATGATTATTATATGGGTGTCTACCAGCCTATGTATGAAGAAGTGACTACTCAAGTTGATAATATTTATGACTATTATGTAGGTAATCCTTATTCAGTACATAAGCTTAACATCTATCATCATTCAAAAGCTGCAAGAAATCATACAAGAAAAGCTATTAAAGAAGCAGGACTTGAATTAGAGATGAAAGATTCAGAAGCAACAGGTTTAGAAATGAATGCGAAAGGTGTAAATAAAGGAACTGGATTAAAACAGTTATGTCATCATTTAGGTATCTCTATTGAAGAGACTATAGTAGTAGGTGATGCAGATAATGATAAGGAAGCATTAGAAACTGCAGGTCTTGCAGTTGCAATGGGAAATGCGAAAGAGAGTATTAAAGAAATCAGTGATGTAATTGTATCTGATAATGATTATGATGGATGTGCTGAGGTTATAGAGAAGTATTTGCTTGAGAAGTAAATACTTCTCTTTTTGCTATATTTGAGTTATGAAGAGCGTTAGAGAAATAATACTAAAATTAATTGAAATAAAATTATGTAGCACAGAAGGGCTAAAAACTCTATTTAGAAATAAATTTTGAATAAAATCCAAAAAAACACTTTACAAACGAGCGGATATTGGGTATTATAGACAGGCAGTCCGGGAGACGGGCTGAGACAGAACATTGAAAACTGAACAGATACACGTCAGATTTATTTGAAAACATTTA
>ENA-ORUV01000960-ORUV01000960.1-human-gut-metagenome-genome-assembly--contig:-NODE-960-length-15059-cov-3.28232_pt1 | contig 15059 bp, 10 predicted proteins | sample MGYA00242089_ERZ509229 | MGnify/ENA primary metagenome ERZ509229 (study PRJEB26280, sample SAMEA2338805) | human gut metagenome | biome: human gut; feature: human-associated habitat; material: faeces...
AGCCGGATTCATCGCACTGTGTGTTATGACATTTGCACTCGGACGTGACCTTGGTATTGTAATGGCGAAAGGTGTTGTGATCGGCGTTATCTGTTGTGTAACGATCCTGCCGGCACTGATCCTTGTATTTGATAAGCCGATTGAAAAGACAAGACACAAATTACTGTTAAGCAACATGGATCGTCCATCCGCTTTTATCACAAAGTATTATAAAGTATGGATCGTAGCATTTCTTGTATTATTACTTCCTGCAATTTACGGTAATAATCATACAAAGATCTACTACAACATTGCAGATTCACTTCCTGCAACACTGAACAGTAATGTGTCGATCAAAAAAGTAAAAGATGACTTTGGTACAAGTAACATGCACATCGTCATGATGGATAAGAACATGAGTGCCAAAGATAAGCAGCAGATGTTCAAGAAGATCGATAAAGTAAAAGGTGTAAAATGGACCATCAGCATGAGTTCACTGATCGGTCCTAGCGTACCGGATTCCATGATTCCAAAGGATGTCCGTAAGATGATGCAGAGTAAGGATTATGAACTGGCATTCGTCAGTACGAAATATGAATCCGCAACAGATCCGGTAAATACACAGATCAAAAAGATAGATAAGATCGTAAAATCCTACGATAAGTCGGGAATGGTCATCGGAGAGGCACCTTTGATGAAAGACCTGCAGGATGTTACAGATGTTGATCTGGTTAATGTAAATATTATCTCGATCGCAGCTATATTTGTAATCATTCTGATCATTTTCAAATCGATCTCACTGCCGGTAATCCTGGTAGCGGTTATTGAATTTGCGATCATGATTAATATGGCAATCCCGTACTATCAGGGAGTCAGCCTTCCGTTCGTGGCAAGTATCGTTATCGGTGCGATCCAGTTAGGAGCAACCGTTGACTATGCAATCCTGATGACGACAAGATATCAGAAAGAACGAAGCCTTGGAAAAGATAAGATGGAAGCAATCAGCATTGCACATAAAACGAGTATGCCGTCCATCATCAGCAGTGGACTTAGCTTCTTCGCTGCAACATTCGGAGTTGCCTGCTATTCTCAGGTTGAAATGATCGGTTCGATCTGTACATTGCTTGCAAGAGGAGCCATTATCAGTATGGTAGTCGTGCTTCTGGTATTGCCGGCAATGTTCATGATATTTGACAAATTAATCTGCAAGACATCCATCGGATTTCTTGGAAAAAAGGCAAAAGCACAGACAAGTGAAGCAAAGTAACCTGTTATTAACAATCCATGATAATTAAGAAAGGAAGCAGGAATTATGAATAAGAACAGAAAAATAAAACGAAAAATTGCAGCATCTGTAGCAGTCGGAATGTCAGTGATGATGGGTGTGACACCAGCTTTCGCGGCAAGTAGAACTTCAGACAGTGATGTATATAAAGAAGAAACAGTATACGTGAATGCCAAGGCAAGTGGTAAGACGGATAAGGTAACCGTATCTAACTGGCTTAAGAATTCCGGAAGCGTATCCGGCAATCTGGAAGATGAAAGTACACTGAGCGATATCAAGAACGTAAAAGGTGATGAAAAATATACCGCAGACGGAGATAAGCTGACATGGTCTACTGATAGCGAGGATATCTACTATCAGGGAACGACAGATAAGAAACTTCCGGTATCTGTTAAATTAAAATATTACCTGGATGGAAAAGAGATGAAACCATCTGAGTTAAAAGGAAAGAGCGGACACCTGAAGATCACGGTGGATTATAAGAATAATGAAAAGAAGAATGTATCTGTAGACGGAAAAGATACAGAAGTATATACACCATTCGTCATGATGACAGGTATGATCCTTCCGAATGAGACATTTAGTAATGTAACAATTGATAACGGCAAGATCATTTCTGATGGTAATAAGAATATCGTAGTCGGATTCGGAATGCCGGGATTAAAAGACAGCCTGAACTTAAGCAGCGAAGAGACAGACAAAGTTACAATTCCGGAAAGCTTAAGTATCGAAGCCGATGTAAAAGATTTTACAATGTCTTCTACTTATACTGTTGCATTATCTGATCTGTTAGATGATGTGGATATGGACAGTATCGTAAATGTAGATGATCTTCAGAACGCTCTGGATGATCTGGAGGATGCGGCACTTCAGTTAGTAAGTGGTTCCGATACACTTGCAGATGGAGCAGGAACACTTGCAGATGGTGTGAACAGCTATACAGAAGGCGTTGATACATTGAATGCCGGTATCCAGAAATACCTTGGTTCTAACGGAGAGCTGAATGGCAGCGTCACAGAGTATGTGAATGGTGTAAACAAAGTTGTCAAAGGTGTACAGGATTATACAAGTGGTGTGAATACACTTGCAGACGGTGTGAGCAGTTATGTAGCCGGCGAGAAGCAGCTGGCAGCCGGAGCTTCACAGCTGACACAGTTAAGTACAGGACTGAAGCAGGTACAAAGCGCTATCTCACAGCTTGAAGCTGCAACAGATGGTAAGGGTGCAACGACAGAAGACCTTCAGGCAGCATCCAAAGCACTGGCGGCAGGAACTGCACAGATGAAAGCAGCACTTGGAACAGAAGAAGTAAAGAGTCTGATGTCTCAGGTAAATTCTATGGTAACAACCGGAAATACGCTGATGGAAGAGACGAAGACATTAAGCGGAACACTTACGGAAGGTATCGAAAAACCACTTACAACAATCGGCCAGACATTACAGAGTATGCAGGAATCCTTGAAAAATATAGATGCAGCTCAGACAGCATTACAGAATGCATGCAAGAATATCAATGAGGTAGTTGCTTCTGATAATCAGACGATTAAGGCTGCAAAGACAGCAGCGAAGAACAGTTCCGATTCTATTGCAGCATCTATAAAAACACTGGAAGCAAAGTATGTAGGAATCTCAGATAAGAATTCCGAAGAAGCAAAACAATTACAGAGTTCGATCAGTGCACTGAAGAGCGCAAAAGCTTCCACAGATTCCGTACAGAATCTCAAAGAGTTAACAGGCATTGATACTACAAAGATGCCGACAATAGATGTAGATTCATTAAAAGCCGGTGCTGCAACGATCATGACAAATGCAGCTACATTGCAGAAATCATCGGAAGCATTGTCAAAAGCTCTTCCGGAATTGAAAAAACAGTTGAAGAGTATCGAAGATGCAGAAGGTGTTCTTGCACAGGCAGGACAGTTAAGTACACTGACAGGAAGTGTAGATCAGTTAAATGCAGGTATGCAGGGACTGAACAGTGCGATCGGAACACTGCACAGCAATCTGGCAACATTGAATAATGCAACATCCGCTCAGTTCCCGACAGCAATCAAGGGAATCACAGCATTGAATAAAGGATTCGCACAGTTAAGTGGATATAATGACTCCTTAGTAGGAGGTGCAAACAAACTGAGATCTAACAGCCCGACACTGGTAGCCGGTGTGAATACTTTAAAGAGTGGAACCAATCAGCTGGCAAGCGGACTGAACACACTGGGAAGCCAGATGTCTTCCGGATCTGCAACACTTGCAGCCAACAGCGGTGCACTTAGAAGCGGAGCTTCCGAACTTCAGTCAGGTGCAAAAGAACTTGCAGAAGGCATGGCGAAATTTGACAAAGAAGGAACAAGCAAGTTAAAGAGCACAGTAGAAGATGAACTTGGTGATGTAATCGACAGAATCGATGTGCTGACATCAGAAGATTGCAAATACAATACATTCAGCGGTAAGGATAAAGCGATGGATGGTAATGTAAAATTTGTGATTGAGACGGATGCGATCGAGTAAATAATATGAATATGAAATAAAAAGAATCACAGGTGGAAGAGGATGAAGTAATATATTCCCTGTTAATTAGACGAGGGGCGTATTACTTCATCCTCTTCCGTTTGTGATTCTTTTTTTATTTTTTCAACATTCTCCAGAGAGTGCTTCTGCTTATGCCAAGACGTTTGGCAGTTTTTCCTTTATTCCCATGTTCTTCGGCAAGAACCCATTGTATGATTTGAGAAGACGATAAATTAGTCTTATTATCTTTCCTTGAAATTTCCTCGGTATAGTGCTAAAGTATACTAAAAAGGTATGATTTAGCGAGTGCGTGAAAAAACATGCACTAAGGAGGAAAATTCATGAATGAATACAGAATAGGAACAAAATGTGTACAGGGCGGATATACTCCGGGAAACGGAGAACCAAGACAGATTCCGATTGTACAGTCAACAACATTCAAATATGCAACCAGTGAAGATATGGGAAAATTATTTGATCTGGAAGCGTCAGGATATTTTTATTCCAGATTGCAGAATCCGACTAATGATATGGTTGCGGCAAAGATTGCAGAGATGGAAGGTGGAACGGCAGCGATGCTGACTTCATCCGGACAGGCAGCCAATTTCTTCGCACTGTTTAATATCTGTGAGTGCGGAGATCACATTGTAGCATCTTCATCCATTTACGGTGGAACATTTAACCTGATCGATGTAACGATGAGAAAGATGGGAATCGATGTAACATTCGTGTCACCGGATGCAACAGAAGAAGAGTTAAATGAAGCATTTAAGCCAAATACAAAAGTAATGTTTGGTGAGACAATTGCCAATCCGGCACTTACCGTACTGGATATTGAATTATTTGCCAAAGTGGCACATGCACATGGTGTGCCGCTTATCGTAGATAACACATTCCCGACACCGGTCAACTGCAGGCCGTTTGAATGGGGAGCAGATATTGTAACTCATTCGACTACAAAATATATGGACGGACACGGAGCTGCACTTGGCGGTGCAATCGTAGACAGCGGAAAGTTTGACTGGATGGCACACGCAGATAAATATCCGGGACTTTGCACACCTGATGAAAGCTATCATGGAATTACATATGCAGAGAAATTTGGCAAAGAAGGTGCATTCATTACCAAATGTACGGCTCAGCTGATGCGTGACTTCGGATCTATGCAGTCACCACAGAATGCATTCATTTTAAACCTTGGTCTGGAATCCCTGCATGTACGTATGCCGAAGCACGTAGAGAACGGACAGGCAGTCGCAGAATTTCTGGAAGCACATCCAAAGGTAGCATATGTGAACTATTCCGGACTTCCGTCTGATAAATATTATAAAAGAGCACAGAAATATCTTCCAAACGGAGGATGCGGAGTGGTATCGTTTGGATTAAAAGGTGGAAGAGAAGCAGCATCTATTTTCATGAAGACATTAAAGCTTGGTGCGATCGAGACGCATGTAGCAGATGCAAGAACCTGTTGTCTGAATCCGGCAACGTCTACACACAGACAGATGACGGATGAACAGTTAAAAGAGGCAGGAGTACCGGCTGAACTGATTCGTATCAGTCTTGGTCTGGAAGATAAAGAGGATCTGATTGCAGATATTTCGAATGCGTTGGATGCAATCTAAGGTAGAATTGAAAGAGTAAGGCAAAATTCCGAAAAAACTTACATAAATATATTGATAATGTCTATAAGTGGATGCGCTTATAGGCATTATCAATTTGAAAATAATTGGATTCAAGTCTATACTATTCAATATAGATAAAATTTATTAATGGGAGGAAAAATATTTATGAAAAAGAAATTGATGTCTGTCCTTCTTGCGGCAGCCATGGTTGCATCAATGGCTGTAGGATGTGGATCAGACAAAAAGGCATCTTCTGACTCTGGGGATACAAAGAAGACAGAGAGCACAGAGAAGAAAACAGAGAGTAACCAGATCTTATTTAACGGATCATCTACATTAGCACCGGTTATTACATCGATTGCGACAGATTTCTTCGACACATATGGAACATGGGATGCATATGATTCATCACTTCCAAAAGAAGACATTGCAATCTATGTATCAGCAGGTGGATCCGGACAGGGAACAAAAGCAGTCATCGATGGAACTTCTACATTTGGTATGGTGGCAAGAAGTGTAAAAGATGAGGAAAAAGAAGCAATTAAAGACGAAAAAGAATATCAGGTAGGTATTGATGCATTAACAATCGCTGTTAATCCTGAAAACCCTGTAACAGGTGTTCTGGATGATCTTTCAACAGAGCAGATCGTTTCATTATTCTCAGGTAAATATGCAACATGGAAGGATCTTGATCCTTCTCTTCCTGATGAAAAGGTCGTAGTGATCACACGTGATATCAATGGTGGGGCACATGAAGTATTCCAGAAGAACATCATGGGTGATACAGAGGTATCCAGCGAAGCAATTCAGGCATCTTCTATGGGAGAACTGGTACAGGATATCATTGATAACAAATATGCAATCGGATATGCATCATTTGGTGTTGCAAATCAGAACGCCGGTAAAGTAGTTACTCTGAAGGTAAATGGTGTAGAGCCGACAAAAGAAAATATCATTGATGGTTCTTACATTATCCAGAGACCACTTTTGATCGTTGGTTCAGGGGATCCGACAGATGTTCAGCAGGCATTCCTGGATGTTATCCTTGGAGAGACAGGACAAAAGACTGTAGAAGATATGGGATTCATTCCAATGAAATAGAAAAATATGAAAAAGGGTGTGTCGTATAGATACATCCTTTTTTTTACCAAAGTATGCAAGAAAGGACTTTGTTATGTACAGAAAAATAGCAAATACATTTTGTAAAGTCTTGATATATATGATTGCTTTTGTGGTAGCGGCACTGATGGGGATTATGCTGATACATATTTTGATGGAAAGTATTCCGGCATTAAGAGAAGTAGGAATCAAAATGTTTCTGCCGTCATCGGAATGGCGTCCGGTAAGTGCGGCCCCGCAGTATGGTCTTCTCCCGGCTGTTACAGGTACTTTGTATGTGTCCGGACTGGCAGTACTGTTTGCGATGATATTGGGAGTGGCATGTGCCTGCTTTCTTACTTTTTTCATGCCAAAGAAACTTGCATCTGTCTGCCTGGCCTTTATAGATCTGGTAGCAGGTATTCCATCGGTAATCTTTGGCTTTATCGGATTAACCGTGCTGGTAAAAGCATTTGTAAAATATCTGAAGATGACAGCGGGACAGTGTGTACTGGTGGCAGGTATTGTACTGGGAATCATGCTTCTGCCGTATGTTGTATCGACATGTCAGGAATCACTAGTAAATGCAAAACGGACATATGAAAAATCCGGATTGGCACTTGGCTTATCAAGAGAATATGTGTTGATCAAAGTGATACTTCCGGCAATCCGGCCGGGAATTGTAGCAAGTGCGATGATGGCATTCGGACGTGCGCTTGGGGAGACGATGGCAGTAATGATGGTGATCGGTAATTCTGCAATTTTCCCGAAGCTGTTGGGACGCGGGCAGACGCTTCCGGCGCTGACAGCTCTTGAGATGGGAAGCATTGAATACGGAAGTATACATCTGTCGGTGCTTTATGTGGCAAATCTTGTGCTGCTTGTGATACTTGTTGTAGTGACACTGGCAGGGCAGTTGTTGAAGAGGAGGTTTGCAGAACATGAAAAATAAACTGACAAAGTATGTGATACGCATCCTGGCAGGGATCCTTGGAATTCTTACAATTGCAGTGACGTTGTTCTTATTCCTGTATATCTTCTGGAAGGGAAAGAATGTGATGAGTCTTTCGTTTATTCTGGATAAGCCGGCGGGGGTACCGCTTGGAACAGCAGGTGGAATCTATCCGGCACTGATGGGATCTATCTATCTTGGCGCACTTTCGGCACTCATGGGGGGAATCATCGGAATCGGTGTGGCTGTTTATCTTGTGTTTTATACAAGGGAAAGTATATTTTACCATGTAATCAGTGCCTGCATTACAGGACTGTCCGGAATTCCTTCTATTCTGTTCGGACTGGTCGGCTATACATTGTTGATCTATCAGTTTGGTCTGGGAAGAAGTCTCTTATGTTCAGCTATTTGTGTGGCTGTTATGATCGTGCCGTTTATTGCAATCCGTGCAGAAAAGATACTGAAAGAAAAGGGAACAGAATACATGAAGAATTCACTGGCACTTGGAATGTCCAGAGAATATGCGGTCATACGATTAATTCTTCCGGTCTGTGCAGTGGAATTGCTTGGAACGGTGGCGCTTGGAATGGCATACGGAATGGGAGCGGTTGCACCGATTTTGTATACGGGTGCGGTTATGGTCGCAGATGTTCCGGGAAAACTTACGGATCCATTTATGTCATTGCCGTATCATCTGTATATGCTGGTAAATAATGGATTTTCTCTGGATTATGCATATGGAACGGCGTTCGTACTGATGTTATTCTTACTGCTCATACAGATCATATGTAAATGTATTACTTATATACGAAAGGATTACTGATATGTTAACGATAGAACAGATAAGTTGTGGATTCGGCAGACAGGAGATATTGCATGATATCAGTCTTACGATACCGGAAGGAAAGATTACGGCAATTGTAGGACAATCCGGCTGTGGAAAAACAACATTTTTAAAGACATTAAACCGAATGATAGAAGAGGAGGGCGGCTTTTATAAAGGAAAGATCATTCTTGACGGCGAAGACATTAAAGGACTTTCAACGGAAGTATTAAGAACCAGAATCGGAATGGTATTTCAACAGCCGATCGCATTTCCGTACAGTATAGAGAAGAATCTGTCATACGTCCTGAAATATCATGGAATTAGAGAAGCCGGAGAAATAGAGCGGATCACCAGAGAGTGTCTGCAGAAAGCAAGACTGTATGATGAAATAAAAGACCAACTGAAGAAGTCTGCAAAAAAATTATCCGGTGGACAGAAACAGCGTCTTGCCATAGCAAGAAGTTTGTGTGTGAATCCGGAAATTCTGCTGTTGGATGAGCCGTGTTCTGCGCTTGATATGAAGAATACCATTGCGATAGAAGAGACACTTCTGGAATTAAAGGGAAAATATACATTTGTGATCGTAACACATAATCTGGCACAGGCAAAAAGAATTGCAGATCAGATTATCTTTATGGATCAGGGAAGAGTACTGGAAGTGACAGACACAAAGACATTCTTTGAGCATCCGTCATCCGAACCTGCGAGAGAGCAGATACAGTATATGTAAGAGTAAAGGAGAACGTATGAGAATAGAAATTCCCGGATATAAAACGATGGATCTAAAATATCTGATTCTGGATTATAACGGAACTATTGCGAAAGATGGCATAATACCCGAAAGTGTAAAGGAACGGCTGAAAAAGCTGAGTGGAATATATGAGATTTATGTTCTGACAGCAGATACACATGGAACTGCGAGAAAGATATGTGAAGGACTACCGTTAAAGATACAGACATTTCCTGGTAATGCGGCAGCAGAAGAAAAAAGAAAAATCATAGAGCAACTGGGTGGAAAACGGTGTATTGCAGTAGGAAACGGACGGAATGACCTGCCTATGTGCAGGATAGCAGAACTCAGTGTTGGAATTATAGAGGCGGAAGGTGCGTATGGAAGACTGATTGCAAATGTTGATATCTGTACCAGATCGATAGAGGAAGCACTGGATGTGCTTGCAATGCCGAAAAGGATGGTGGCGACACTAAGGGGATAAGTTTATATCCCCTTTTTTTTGACGTTTTTATAGCAATCATGCTAAAATAGAGAAATCTACCATGTGTATGGAATATTTTGAGCCGGCAGGGACAGTAAAAAGACCAAAAACCCCGTCCCTAATGGCTGGAGAGGGAAAATTATGAATAAAAGAGAATCATTTAGCAGCAGATGGGGATTTATCTGTGCCTGTATCGGTTCAGCGGTCGGTATGGGAAATATCTGGATGTTCCCAACAAGAGTATCATTGTATGGAGGCGGTTCATTTCTGATACCATATTTTATATTTGTAATACTGATCGGTTCGACGGGAGTGATCGGGGAGATGAGTTTTGGGCGTGCGGCAAAGGCCGGTCCAATCGATGCATTTGGAATTGCCTGTGAGAAAAAAGGAAAGAGAAAAGTCGGAGAAGCACTGGGGATGATCCCTGTATTCGGATCACTTGCCATGGCGATCGGATATACGGTTGTAATGGGGTGGATCCTAAGATATGCCGTTGGAACATTTACAGGAGCAACACTTTCGCCTGAAAATGTGGATGAATTCGGGGCGGCATTTGGTAAGATGGCGTCAGCATTTGGTAATAATATATGGCAGATACTTGCGCTTGTGGCCTGTATGCTGATTCTGATGTTAGGTGTCGGAAGCGGCATTGAAAAAGCAAATAAGATCATGATGCCGATATTCTTCGCATTGTTCGTGATTCTGGGAATCTATGTCGGATTCCAGCCGGGAGCAAGTGAAGGATACCGTTATATTTTCAGAGTAGATCCGAAGGCATTTGCAGATCCGACGACGTGGATCTTTGCACTTGGCCAGGCATTCTTTTCCCTGTCGGTAGCAGGAAATGGAACATTGATCTATGGATCTTATCTTTCGGATGAAGAGGACATTCCGGCTTCTGCAGGAAGAGTTGCATTATTTGATACGATTGCAGCAATTCTTGCAGCACTTGTTATTATTCCGGCGATGGCAACAACGGGAGCGCAGTTGGATCAGGGAGGTCCCGGACTATTGTTCATCTTTCTCCCGAATCTGATCAAAGGAATGCCTGGGGGATGGCTGATCGCGATCATCTTCTTTGTCGCAGTATTGCTTGCAGGTATGACTTCGCTGATCAATCTGTACGAGGCTCCGATTGCTACAGTGCAGGAGAAGTTAAAGCTTGGAAGAGTTCCGGCATGTGCACTTACGGGGATCGTGGGAGTGGTCGTGTCACTCCTGATCCAAGGGATTGTATCAGACTGGATGGACGTACTGTCTATTTATATCTGTCCGCTCGGAGCCGGACTTGCGGGAATCATGTTCTTCTGGGTATGTAGCAAGGCATTTGTGGAAAAACAGGTCAATACCGGAAGAGAGAAACCATATGTATCATGGTATCATACGGTATGTAAATATTTTTATGTTCCGGTATGTTTTATTGTGTTAATTCTTGGAATTGTACTTGGAGGAATCGGGTAGAAAAAGCCGAAGGAAGAACAAGAAATGTTCATAAAAGTTTATTGGAAAGAATGAGAGGATAAAGAATGAAAAAAGGAAATGCAATAGCATTACTGCCAATCGGCGTATTTTTGTGTATCTATCTGGGACTTGGAATTTTATTCGAATATGTGATGAAGATTCCGATGGGATTCTATAATGTCCCGATCATTATCGCATTTCTTGCGGCAATTCTGGTGGCGTGTCTGCAGAATCGTAAGGTGAGTTTTGACGAGAAACTGGAAATTATGGCACAGGGGCTTGCGGATAAGAATATTATTACAATGCTTCTAATCTTCCTGACAGCGGGGGCATTTGTCGGAGTGGTAGGAAGAAGCAGTGCGGAAAGTGTGGCATATTTCATGTTGTCACTGATTCCAGCAAGATTTTCAGTTGCGGTATTATTTGTGGTAGCCTGTTTTGTGTCGGTTGCCATGGGAACGTCGGTTGGGACAATTACATTGATCACGCCGATCGCAGTGTCCGTATCCAAGGCATCTGGATTTGATATGGCACTTTGTATCGGCTCGGTTATGGGCGGTTCGATGTTTGGTGATAATCTTTCATTTATCTCGGATACAACGATTGCGGCATGCAACGGACAGGGATGCCAGATGAAGGATAAATTTCGGGAGAACTTTGGAATTGCACTTCCGGCAGCGATTGCAACCCTGGTATTGATCCTGGTTCTTTCATTTCAGACGGATATTGCAGGACGGGTAAGTAAGAGTTATAACTTAGTGCAGATTATTCCATATGTACTGGTTCTCATAGGAGGAATTATCGGGATCAATGTATTCGTGGTACTTCTGATCGGGATTGTATCTGGTTCTATTATTATGCTGGCCGGCGGTCACATTGCGGCGACAGATCTGCTTGCCAATATGGGTTCCGGAGCTTCCGGGATGTTCGAGACGAGTATGGTGGCAATCCTGGTAGCAGCGATGTGTGCACTGATCCGTGAATATGGTGGTTTTGATGCATTGCTGGCAGGAATCCACAAAGTATTCAAAGGCCGCAAAGGCGGTCAGTTTGGTATGGGACTTCTGGTCGGAACGATGGATATTGCAACGGCGAATAATACTGTGGCGATCGTAATGGCGAATCCGATCGCAAAGGATATGGCGGAAGAATATGGGATCACACCGAGAAAAGCAGCTTCGATACTGGATACATTTTCATGTGTTTTTCAGGGGATCATTCCTTATGGAGCACAGATGCTGGTTGCGATATCTGCGGCGAGTGAACTGGGATATAATGTGTCAGCATTTCAGATCATGCCGAAGCTTTTTTATCCGTTTTTATTATTTGTGAGTTCTATGATATTTATCTTTGTGATTCCGGCAAAGAAAGAGAGGTAAATCGTGAAAGAAGAGATCAGACAGAAACTGACAGGTGCAGTCATCGGACTTGCAAGAACCTGTGAGAATAACGAAAAGACAGAGAACACTAACCGGGTATTCCTAGAAGCACTGACGGTGGCCGGAGACTGGTCGGCAAGTATCTTTGATATGAGTGAGATGTTAGAAAAGGTAAGAAATGAAAAATATACAGTCTCACCGGGATGTGTAACATGTGCAGCGCCATGTGGCAATACGGATGACTATGATATGGAGAATCTGTGGAAAGAATCCGAAGAAATCGGAGCATTTAAGAATACAATCCTGATGGTAATCTGCCAGACTGCAGCAAAATTGTATCATGCAGATCAGACAGAAGAATCTGAGACGGTGAAGTTATTATGTGCATTATGTATGATCAGTTTTGAAGGCTGGGATGTTGCAGGGCTTACACCGGTGATGGTGGAACTTGGAAAAGCAGGACGGATATAAAAATAAATAGAATAATATTAGCAAAAAAGACTTTAAAAGGGATTCGGAAAAATCTATTTCAAAGTCTTTTTTTGTCATCCATTCAAAAGAAGTATTACTTATGAAAGATAAGAAAAATTATCTGATTTAATAGAAGATTAATGATAAGAAATGCGTTATAATAACAATACACTGTATATATCAAGGAGGAACAAAAACATGACAGTACCAGAAAGACTTTCCGCACTTCGTAAGTGTATGGAAGAAAAGAACATTGATGTGTATGTAGTACCGACTGCAGACTTTCATCAGAGCGAATATGTCGGGGAACACTTCAAAGCGAGAAAGTTCATTACAGGGTTCTCTGGATCAGCGGGAACGGCCGTGATCACAAAGACAGAAGCAAGACTCTGGACAGACGGACGTTACTTCATCCAGGCAGCAGCACAGTTGAAGGGGACAACTGTAGAACTTATGAAAATGGGTGAGCCTGGTGTGCCAGGGATGAATGCATATATTGAAGAGGTATTAAAGGAAGGCGAGACACTTGGATTCGACGGAAGAGTCGTATCTGTCGGTGAAGGAGAAGGTTATGCAGCCATCGCTGGGAAGAAGAATGCAAAAGTAAATTATCAGGTAGACTTAATCGATGAGATCTGGGAAGATCGCCCGGTATTATCCGAAGAGCCTGCATTTAATCTGGATGTAAAATATGCCGGAGAAACTGTTGCAAGCAAACTTGCAAGAATCCGCGAAGAGATGAAAGAAGCAGGAACCAATGTGCACGTTGTATCTACGATCGACGACATCTGCTGGACGTTAAATATCCGTGGAAATGATATAGACTTCTTCCCACTGGTATTATCTTATGGAATCATCACAATGGACAGTTTCGAGCTGTATATCGATGAGAAAAAATTAGATGACAAGTTAAAAGCCAAACTTGCAAAAGATGGCGTAAACTTACACCCATACAACGACATTTACGAAGACGTGAAGAAATTTGGCAGTGATGTGGTTGCAATGATCGATCCTGGAAAACTGAATTATGCATTGTTCAACAATATTCCTGAAAATGTTAAGACAGTAGAAAAGAGAAATCCGGCAATTCTCATGAAAGCAATCAAGAACCCGGTTGAGATCGAGAACATCCGCAAGGCACAGATCAAAGACAGTGTTGCGCATGTAAGATTCATGAAATGGCTGAAAGAAAATGTTGGCAAGATGAGGATCACAGAGATGAGCGCATCTGATAAATTGGATGAATTCCGTGCTGAGATGGGCAAATTTATCCGTCCAAGCTTTGAACCAATCTCTTCATTTGGAGAGCATGGTGCGATCGTACACTACACATCTTCACCGGAGACAGATGTAGAGTTAAAAGAAGGACAGTTATTCTTAACGGATACAGGAGCTGGATTCTATGAAGGTTCCACAGATGTAACCAGAACTTACGCACTCGGCGAAGTTCCGCAGATCATGAAAGATCACTTCACATTGGTTGCGATCAGTAACTTACAGCTTGGCAGTGCAAAATTCCTGGAAGGTTCTACCGGTATGATTCTTGACATCCTTGCAAGAAAACCATTCTGGGACAGAGACTTAAACTTCAACCATGGTACAGGACACGGAGTCGGATACCTTCTGAACATCCACGAAGGACCTGCAGGTTTCCGCTGGAAATATCGTAAGGGTGAGACAGAAGTATTACAGGAAGGCATGGTCATCACAGATGAGCCTGGAATCTATATTGAAGGATCTCACGGAATCCGTCTGGAGAACGAACTGTTGACCTGCAAAGGAACATTGAATGAATATGGTCAGTTCATGTACTTCGAAGCAATCACCCTGATTCCAATGGATCTGGATGCGATCAATCCGGATATTATGACACAGGAAGACAAGAAACTGTTGAATGATTATCATGCAAAAGTATACGAAGTGATTGCTCCTTACCTGAACGAGGAAGAGCAGGAGTGGCTGAAGAAATACACAAGAGCTATTTAACCTGTGAGGACGGATTTTTCAGCGTTTTGCTTCTAAATGAGAAATGATATTCATATAATGAATTGACAAAGATGAAAATGCTTAGTAGAATCTAGGTTAGTTACAACTAACCTAGATTCTACTAAGTAAAGGAGTTCATTATATATGAAGCGGAAATCCAAGAATCAATCCAAGAATAAGACACTTAATTTCCTGCGTTATCTGGGTCCGGGGCTTCTGGTTACAGTAGGATTCATAGATCCGGGAAACTGGGCTTCGAATATTGCGGCGGG
>ENA-ORUV01000983-ORUV01000983.1-human-gut-metagenome-genome-assembly--contig:-NODE-983-length-14602-cov-5.17784_pt1 | contig 14602 bp, 6 predicted proteins | sample MGYA00242089_ERZ509229 | MGnify/ENA primary metagenome ERZ509229 (study PRJEB26280, sample SAMEA2338805) | human gut metagenome | biome: human gut; feature: human-associated habitat; material: faeces...
TCCTGCGCGTTTGCCCCTCGGCGGGCGATGCCGACAATACCTATACGCTCTACGAGGACGACGGGCTTAGCCGCGATTACGAACGCGGCATCCATGCCACCACAGAGCTCAACTACCGCCGTGCGGGCGATGTGACGACCGTCACCGTCCGTCCCGCCGCCGGCAGCTACCGGGGGCAGGAGCCGCGCCGCGCCTACCGGCTCCAGCTGCCCGCCGCCGGGGAGTTCCGCCGGGTGAAGGTCAACGGCCGCACGGTGAAGCCTGCGTTCGACGGGCAACTGAGGTGTCCGGTGGTAGAGGTGCCGTCGACGGACATCCGCAAGGAGGTGAAGATCGAAATTTTCGGATAATCCGCCCGGAGCCGGTGCCCGGGAGGCGGTTCGCGTGTCCACCACGGACGCGGGAACCGTTTTTTTTGTAAATTTGTATCCAAACCGTCGAGCCGATGAGAAAGCTGAACATTTCCCCCCCCCGCCTTGTTTTTATGGCCGGTGTAGCCCTGCTCTGTGCGTGCCATAAGAGCGAAAACGAGCAGATATTCGATAAACTGGATCGGGTTATTGCGAAAAAGCATCTCTATGAGGAGCGTTTCGTCCGCCATGCCGATTCGTTGCGCCGGGAGCTCCGCGCCGCGGGCGACGACACGCTGCGGTGGCAGACGGCCAACCGCCTGTTCGATTCCTATATCACCTACAATATCGACACGGCCGCCCGTTACGCGGGGCTGATGCACAATTACGCCGACGCGACCGGCAGCCGGGAGATGAAATTCCTTTCGACGACCTGCGATGTTTCGGTGCTGATCGCCCGCAACAACATCGAAGAGGCCTACGAACGGATCCTTTCCCTCGATACGGTCGGCATCACCCGGCGGATGCGGGCCAGCTATTATACCCAGCAGATGGTGGTCTTCGGGCGGCTCGCCTCGGGCGACGGGTCGGAGGCGCGGCGGAAGGCCTATGCCGATTCGCTTTTCAGGCTCCGCCACACACGGATCGGTTTCGACGGCCACTCCCGTGTCACGCGGCAGCGGATGTATGCCCTCGAACTGATGGATCTGAACCGTTATGACGAAGCCCTGGAGGTTTTGCTGCCGCTTTACGATCCCGCGAAATACAATAGCCGCACGCTGGCCCGCATCGCCTACAACATTGCCAACGCCTATTATCTGCTCGGTGACGTCGAACAACACAAGTACTGGCTCGCCACGGCGGCGATCTGCGACCTTCAAACTCCTGTCAGGGAGTACCTTTCCCTCTATAACCTAGCCCTGCTGATGTTCGAGCAGCAGGATATGGAGCGTGCGGCGCGCTATATCCAGTGTACGATGGCCGACATGCTTGCCTGTAATTACAACACCCGTATCCTCCACTCCAGCCAGGCCGAGATGATCATCAATCAGGCCGTCGTTTACAGCATCAATTCGCGCAGCCGTATCCTGACCGTCATGATCAACATTTTCATGGGGCTGTTCGTCATCATCGTGCTGCTGCTCATCCATACCCTGCGGCAACATGCCAGGCAGCGGCGCACCAACGCCCAGCTTTCCGCGGTCAATGCCCAGCTCAGCGAACGCAACGAACAGTTCCGGCAACTGAACGACTGCCTGCGCGACGCCAACAAGATCAAGGACAACTATGTGTTCCGCTACATGCTCCTGGCCACGCAGTACCTCGGCCGGGTCGGCGAATACCGGGGCGAGCTGCTCAAAACCGCAAAGTCCGAAGGCTCCGAGGCGCTGATGCGCAAGCTGCGCTCGCCGTCGGACGTCGACCGCGACTACCGCGATTTCTACCGGATCTTCGATGAGACCTTCCTGGGTATCTTTCCCGATTTCGTCGAACAGGTCAATGCGCTGCTCGAGGAGCCGGCGCGGTTCCCCGTGCGGGCCGACCGGACGCTCCCTACCGAGCTGCGTATCCTGGCCGTCATGCGCCTCGGCATTACCGACAGCGGCCGCATCGCCGGTTTCCTCAACTGTGCTTCGGCGACGGTCTATACCTACCGCACCAAGCTGCGCAATTCGGCCCTCGGTTCACGCAGCGATTTCGAGACCCGGATCAAGCATATCGGCCTCTGACGGGTCGGCGCCGAGTTCCCGAAGGGCTTCTGAGGGCATTTTGCCCAGTCTATACCAAGCTTCTGACGGCCTTTTGCCGAGCCTCTGCCGGAATTCCGCCGGGTCTTTGCCGGGCTCCCGACGAAGTGTGCCGCAAGGTGGTGGCACACTCCTGCCGCAAGCCCGGCACGATCCCGGCGTTTACTCTTCCCCGCGCACGATCACATAGTCGCCGGGCGTGAGCGACATCCCGCCGAGCCCGTCGAGGACGCCTGCCTTCTGCCGCCTGCCGTCCGAGATGCGGTAGAGCGTATATTTACCCTCTTTCCACGCCTTGAGCCCGATGCTCATCGTGTTCGGCGTGTCGTAGTCGAGCGCGCTGACCTTCGTCTGCAGTCGGCTGTCCCACGGCTCCCGGAGCCATCGGTGGTTGGGTTCCAGCGTGACGAACAGTTCGCCGTCCCGCTCGTCGATGAAGTAGATGCCCGTTCCTGTGTAAGTCACCAGCGGCGAACTGCCTATGCCGACGATGCTCCTGACCCCGTCGCTGACATTGAGCGGGCACCATTGCGTCACGTCGCCCGAGTGGTAGAATTTTTCCGGCGAGGAGAAGATGCTCACGTCGCGGCTTTTCGAGATGGCGAAGTTGCTGCCCAGTTGTTCGTTGACCAAACGGTCATACATTTGTCCCAGCGGGGTGGATTTGTAGATTTCGCCCGCCACGATGAAGCTGGCGGCTTTTTTCGGCGTGCACGTGAGGCTCAGGAAATGCGAACCGCAGTGGTAGGGGGCGTATTCCTGCATGGTATACGTCCACATCGAGGCGCACTGCACGCCCAGCGCCCGGAAATACTGCGCCTGTATGGGGTAGAGATAGGCGCTTTGGTTGAAGAAGGTCTCGAACTCGTAGACGGTCTTCGCCTTGCCGGCGTATTCGGGGAGCGTCATCCACCCGTAGCCATTCACGTCGTCGAAATACTGGTTGAACCAGCCCGAATAATCCTGCGACGTGAGGTCTTTGGGATTGCTCCAGTAGTTCTGCGGCACGAGATCCTGCCCCGGATAGTTGCAGCAGGCCACGGCTTCGGCCTTCGAGGCGAGGGCGCCTTTGAAAATATCCGGGTTGCCGTTGCGGTAACGGTGCCAGTTGTGGCTCCAGACGACGGGCTGCTGCGCCCCGGCCTCCCGGATGACGTCGTACATGCCGTCGATATAATCCCGGATGAGTTCCTGCCGGAAGAGCGCATACGAAGCGTCGTTGTCCTGCTGCCCGTTGCCGGCCGCCCAGGACTGGAAATCGGCGTAGGCGGCGGGGTTGGACTGTATGTCCGTATAGCTGAAGGCTTCGGGTTCGTTGATCAGCTCCCACAGGGCGATGTGTTTCTCAGCCGCATAGGTCGTCCCCGAATAGTTGTTTTTGCGCGTGAGCAGCTGGCGGACGTAGTTTTTCGATTTCCGGACGACCTCCTTGTCGTGTACCCACTCCTGGCGGGCGGCGGTCATGAATACCGAATTGGGCACGTAGCCGCTGCCCATGTGGTTGATAAGGGCCAGCGTAATGTAAATGCCCCGTTCGGCAGCTTCGGCGACCATGTAGTCCAGCACGTCCAGGTAGGGCGTTTCGACCAGGTTTCCCTCCGCATCGGTGAAATCGGCGGGTGTCAGGTGGCAGCGGATGACCGAAACTTTGAGTTTGGTCACCTCTTCGAGGTTGTTTTCGGCCACGCGCCTGAGCGCCTCGGCCGTTTGGGGTATCCCGTGCCTCTTGAGGCGGTCGTTGTATTCCCAGCTCAGGCAGGGCTGGAAGTTGACGCCCCATAACGAGAGCTCACCGCCGTTGGGCGCATATATTTTCCCGTTTTGTACCGATACGTAATCCCCCGTCGCGGGTGGCGTCGGCGGCGTGGGCGGGTTGGGGTCGGGGGTCTGGTCGGTTCCGGAGTTGGAGCAGCAGGCCAGTGTCATCAGCAGGCCTATTGCAACGATAAAGCGTGTCTTGATCATGGTTCGGGTTTTTGTTGGTTTCGTTCCGTTTTCAAATATAGGTTAAATCCCGTACACCCCGGCCTGCGAGAAGGCCGGGGTGCCGTGCCGCGTTATTTTTCCCAGGCGAGTTTGGGGTAGCCGCCGCCCGCGCTGCCCAGCGTCCGCCAATAGGCGGCCGGGGTGTCGGCCGTGGTTCGCCATGCCTCATGCGTCGAGGGCTGGGGCCATGCGGCGCCGAATTTCGCATTTCCGGTCTGGCTGCCTCCGCCGCCTGCCGGGATACCTTCCAGGTCGCCGTTCCAGTAGCAGTAGGAGATGTTGCCCGAATTGTGCTCGCCGACGATCGCCCCGATGGCACTGTCGCCCGTCACCTGCCCGATGTGGTAGCAGGCCGTGATGGTTCCCTTGTGGAACCCGCAGATGCCGCCTGCCCCGGCCCATCCCGAGGTCTGGCTCTCTATCAGCCCGTCGTTGTGGCAGGCGATGATCTCGGCGTCGGTGCTTTGACCCGCGATGCCGCCCGAATTCCACTTGGCGCCCACCTTGCCCGCATTGTAGCATGAGCTGATCGTCGCCCCGGCGTTGAGCTGGCCGCAGATACCCCCGGCCTGCGACCCTTCGACCGTGACGGTGCCCGTATTGTAGCAGCGCGTGATGAGCGTGGCATTGTAGGTGAGCCCCGCGATGCCGCCGTTGTTGTCGCCTGCGCCCCACGGCAGGACGAGGTCGCCCGTGTTGTAGCAGTCGGCGATCTGGCAGTCGTCGGCCTGCCCCGCGATGCCGCCCGTCTTGCTGGGTTTGCCGCCGATGCCGCCCGTGTTGCCGCAGCCCGTGATCGTCCCTTTGCCGCAGTAGCCGACGATGCCGCCCGTGCCGTCCGACGGTACGGTGGCGTCGATGGTCAGCGTGCCTGTGTTCAGGCACTCCGATATGGTGCCGTTGTTGTTGTACCCGCAGATGCCGCCCAGCGTGTTGCTGCCGCCGTCAGTCACCGATGCGCGGTTGGTGCATCGCTCGATCGTTCCCGTGTTCTCACCGCAGACCATGCCTGCATGCCACTGCCCCCTGAGTGCGCTGGCCGAGGCGATCACGACGTTGCGGATCGTCCCGCCGTTGGCTGCGAAGAGCCCGGCATTGCCGTTCCCGAGCGAAACCCTGAGGCGGGCGACGGTGAAGTTGCCGCCGTCATAGATGCCCTCCAGTTTCGAGATCGGCGTCCACTCGGCGTCGAGCAGGTCGATGTTGCCCTGCTGGAGGTATTTGCGCCCCCGGCTGGCGTCGTCGAGGTCGATCATCTTCAGTTCGGCGATCGTGTTGACGGGGATGAAGCCCTTGTCGTCCGCCTCGCGGAAGGCTACTTTCCCGTCGACGATCCGGAGGCTGATCTGGCTGCTCTCCTCCCGCCCGATCTCGTATTGCGTACCGTCGCAGGCGATCCTGGCGACGATGCCGACCGGAACCCCGGCCTGCTGCATGGCCTCGCCCTTTGCATCGAGGGTGATCTGCGTGGGGCTGTCCGACCCGGCCAGGTAAACTTCGATGGTGCGGTTTTCCAGCCCTTCGATCCGGTAATGCGTCGGGGTCATGCCCTGGGCCGTACCCCCGGCTCCTTCGTCCCAACTGCCCACGCCGATGGTTCCCAGCGTCAGTTCGCTGCCGTTCAATACCAATGGTACCGTGTAGCGGTAATCGGCCAGGAACACCCCGTCGGTGGGGGATGCCGCCGCGCTGACCTCCGTCGTGCTGACGGTGTTGTTGACCGTGACCGAAACCCTGAACCCGGGTGTCGACGGCTCGATGATCGCCTGCCATTTGTTGCCGTTCCCGACGTGGCAGGCTTTGAGGCCGTCGACCGTGAGTGCCGTGGCGGCGATCGTGCCCAGTTCGAATTCCACCATGGTCTTCAGGTGCCGCATCGGGACGTTGGCCATCTCCCGCAGCGGTACCTGGGCAGGGTTGTCCCACCCCAGCTGGTCGGCGTCGATAAGTCCCTGCGCCGTACCGTCCTGGATGGCCGTGCCCTCCTTCCTGAGGATGATCCCGACGGGCTGGCGCTTGTTGTCGGGGAATACGACCGCCTCTCCGGCGGGGATCCATTTGCCGCCGTCGTATTCATACGTGGCCTGCATGCGTTCGCTGCCGCTGCCGAGCGTCACCGTCATCGTGTGCCCCGCACGGGTCGATGCCGGGCCCATCGTCGGGTCGTCGTCTCCGGTTTGGGCGCGTGAAACCTCGGCCATTTGGGTGCGGATGGAGATGCTTTCCACCGTCGTAGGCTCCGTCCGGCCCTCCTTTGCGGTGTCGTCGTCGGAGCATCCTGTCGCTGCCGTGCCCAGTGCGAGCATGGCCAGATAGAGGATATGTCGTTTCATGATAGGCTCTTTTATATTAGAAATTGATCTCGATCGTGTGGTTTTCCCCCGCTTTGAGGGCCGGCATCGTCTTGACGACGAAGTTCCGGGGACGCTCCTGGCCGCCGATGGTGACGGTGCCGATGGCTTCGAGGGCTATTTCCGTATTACCCGGCAGCATAATCAACTGGGCATCACCGGTCTGAGGGTCACAGTAGGCATCGTACCCGGCGACCGAGAGCGCCGTGATCCTGCTGCCCGACATCGTGCCGGCGAGCGTGAATGTGAGCTTCGGCCGTTCGTGCCCCAGCGTCAGGGCGACGGCCTGCGCCGGGGCGACCTCCTTCAGCTCGGCCGAAAGCCAGTCCGCGGCGAGGAACGCTTCCTTCTCCCGCTGGTCTTTGGCGATGGCGCCGCCCTGTGCCTGGCGTACGGCCTCCTCCGGCCAGTATACCTTGACGGAGGCCAGGGCGCTTCCGTCCACCGGGAAGTAGAGCACGTCGTCCGGGGTGGCGCCCGCCAATGTCCCGTCCGCATAGATATAGGTCGTTGTCCGGGCCTTTACGCTTACCGAGGCCCCGGCCATTCCCCGAAGGCCGAAGTAGTCGTCCGCCGCGTAGTTCGCCGCCGCCCGGCTTCCCGGGCTGATGCCTGCGACGCTGAGCCGGACGGGCATCGCGGCGTCGAAGGGTTCCTGCTCCGAGCAGGAACTTCCGGCCAGGAGCGCCGCCGCGGCACAAATGAGTAAGGATTGTTTCATAGTTTATCAGGTTTAGGTTGTTTCTCCCGTGGTACGGTATAACAAAAATAGTCCGCCCGCCTGACTTAAATTATCCCGGAATTATCAAATACTATTACGTTTCCGCCATTTGCCTTCCCTGCCCGGCCGGAGGGGCCATGCGTCTTGATCCCGTGCGGGGGCTGGAAACGGAAAAGCGGCCGGATCCGTGTCCGGCCGCCTCTCCGTCCCTGCGGGTTCGGGCTATTTCCTGCGGTGTTTTTCGGCATACTCCTTGGGCGAAAGCCCGAAATGCTCGCGGAAGCATTTGGTAAAATAGGAGTGTGAGTTGAACCCTACGCTATACATGATCTCCGAGATGCGGGTGTCGCTTTGCGCGAGGTATTGCGCCGCCCGTTTGAGCCGCACGGTGCGGATGAATTCGTTGATCGACTCCCCGGTGAGCGCCTTGACCTTGCGGTAAACCTGCTGGTAGGAGTAGCGCGAAATCTCGCACAGCTCCTGTATGCCGAATTCGGAGTTGTCGATATTCTGTTCGATGGCCTTGACCAGCGTGTCGATGAACTTGTCGTTTTCCGATTCGATCTGAATTTCCGAAGGGTCGGTGAGCAGCTTCTGGCGGTATCGTTCGCGCAGTTTGATGCGCTGCTCGATGAGCGAGTTGACCCGCGTGCGCAGCGTCTTGATGCTGAACGGCTTGGCGATATACCCGTCTGCGCCTGCCGAATACCCCTCTGCGCGGTTCTCCTCATCGCCCTTGGCCGTGAGCAGCAGGAACGGGATGTGGCAGGTGAGCAGTTCCGCCTTGCTGCGGCGGCACAGTTCGAAGCCGTCCATGCCGGGCATCATCACGTCGCTGACCACCAGGTCGGGGTAGATGTTTCGGATCTGCTCCCACCCGTCGTTGCCGTCGTGTGCCGTGTATATTTCGTACTGTTCTTCGAGGTTTATGCGCAGGAAATTCCGCATGTCCTCGTTGTCCTCGACGATGAGCACCTTCGGGTTGCGCTCGGCGGATCCCGCTTCGGGCTGCCTATCTGCCGTCCCGCTGGCGGGGGCCGCCCCCGGGTCGACCGGGAGCGTGAACGTGAAGGCGCTGCCCCGGCCCGGGGCGCTTTCCAGGGTCAGCATGCCGCCGTGCAGCTCGACGAAATCCTTAGCGAGCATCAGCCCGATGCCTGTGCCTCGGATCGACTCGAACGACGGGTTGCTGCCCTGGTAGAACCGCTCGAAAATATGTTCCCGGTCGGCCTCCGTGACGCCTATCCCGGTGTCCGACACCTCGACTGCGGCGAACCGTCCTTCGTCGCTGCGGCGCAGCGAAACCGTGATGCCGATATGCCCGTTGTCGGGCGTGAACTTGAAGGCGTTGGAAAGCAGGTTGTACAGCACCTTCTCGACTTTGTCGCTGTCGAATTGGAAGGTGAGCTCGGGTTCGGAGGTTTCGAAATCGTAGTCGATGCCCCGGCGTTGCGCCTGGTAGGCGAACGATGCGTAAATCCTGCGCACGAACGACACGAACTCGCCCGTGCTGGGGTTGAGTTTCATCTTCCCGTTGTCGAATTTGCGCAGATCCATGATCTGGTCGATCAGCCGCAGCAGCCGTTCGCCGTTCTGCCGCATGAGCGAGAGCTGCTCCAGCTGGCGCTTGTCCCGGATCTGTTCCCCGAGGCTCTCTATGGGGCCCAGGATGAGCGAAAGCGGGGTTTTGAATTCGTGCGATACGTTGGTGAAGAAACGCATCTTGACCTGGTTCAGTTCTTCGGTCTTCATGCGTTCGAGTTTTTCGAGCCGGAGTTCCGAGAGGAGTTTCATTTTGGTGAGCGTCAGGTTGTAGGCTACGACGATCACCACGGCGACCAGCACCCCGTAGATCAGGTATGCCCACCAGCTCAGCCACCAGGGCGGCAGGATGCGCACTTCGATCCGCGCCGTGCGGTCGCTCCATATCCCGTCGGAGTTGCAGCCCCTGACCGTGAAGAGGTACCGGCCCGGCGAGAGGTTCGAATAGGCGGCGTAGTTCTGCGTGCCGCCCGTCATCTGCCACTCCTTGTCGTACCCTTCCAGCCGGTAGGCGTACTTGTTGTTCGACGATGCGAAGTTGAGCAGCGAAAAGTAGAAACGGAACGAATTTTCGTTGTGCCGCAGCCGCAGCCGGTCGCTGTGCAGGATCGAGCGCGGCAGTGCGACGCGTTTGCCGATCCGGTGCCCGGGGCGCACCTCCTTGTTCCACAGGCTGAACGATGTGACGACCGTCGGCGCCTTGTCCTCGTTGAGCAGGATCGCGTCGGGGTGGTAGCGGATGTAGCCCCCGTCGCCGCCCATGTAGATATGGCCCTGCGGGTCGATGAAGAAACTGTTGTAAATCAGTTCGTCGATCCTCAGATCCCGGTTGAGGTCGCAGACGATCTTGTTTTTCCGCACCGGGTCGTACATGATGAGCTTGTTGGTCGTGGCGGCCCAGATGCGGCCGCGGCTGTCCGACGTGAGCGTGCGGATCGACTGCGAGAGGTCGAGGTCGTTGTCGAAACGCTCGAACTGCCCGCTCGCCGGGTCGAGTTTGCAGAGGCCCCGGTCGGTGCCCGTCCACACATTCCCCTTACGGTCTACGTGGATGGTGTAGATGCGGTTGCTTATCAGGCTGCGGGGGTCGTTCGTGCGCACCTTGTACTGTATGAAGCGGTCGTTGCGCTTTTCGTATTTGAACAGCCCCTCCTGCGTGGCCGCGAACCAGATGTTGCCCTTTGCATCCACGTCGAAATAGCCGATGTCGCAGTTGTCCGAGTTGATGATGCCGCTGATGAGCCGGGTCTTGTAGCTCAGGTGCGAGATACCGCCGTCGGGGCGGTAATGCGGGGTGATGAAGCAGAGTCCGCTGCTGATGTTGGTCACGATGTCGTGGTCGGCGTCCTCCTTGATGTCGTAGATGTATTTGAGCGAGAAGTTCTGGTTCGAGTGCTCGGCGCGTACGAAACGGTCGCGCGCGGCATCGTAGTAGTCGATCCCGTCGTTGGTTCCCAGCCACAGGGTGCCGTGGCTGTCGCGGATAAGCCGCTTGGCGATGCTGTGCGAAACCCCTTTGTCGGCCATGTAACGCGTGTATCCTGCGTCGCGTCGCGTGCTGTCGTACCGCAGGACGCCTTCGTTCGTGGTGAGCCACAGGCTGTGGTCGGGGGTTCCGAGCAGGTCGTTGACGATGACTTTGCGTTCGGCCCCTTTCCTGTCGTTGGTCAGGCGGACGCAGTCGATCTTCTTGCGTTTGAGGTCGAGTTTGGCCAGTCCGCTGTCGGTGCCGATCCAGACGATGTTCTGCCGGTCGCGGAAAAGCGTGCGCAGCGAGTTGTTGGGCAGCGACGTCGGGTCGGACAGCGAACTGTAATAGGCGCTGGCCCGACAGCTGCGGGTGTCGTAGAGCGTGAGCCCGTCGGCCGTTGCGAGCAGCAGGTGCGTATCGTCGTAGCTGAGGATGCTCTTTATGTCGTTGTCCGTAAGTCCGCCGTCTTCCGCGCGGAGGGTGCCGAGCGGCTGCTCGGGATGCCGGATGTCGAGGACGACCAGGCCGCTGGAACTTCCGACGTACAGCAGGTCGGGGGTGTTCTCCGGGATATACAGCGCGTTGACCAGGTTGTTGTAGGTGTCGTTGGGCAGCTTCCGGCTCCGGGTTTCATAGCGGACGAAACTGTTGTCCGTGGGGTTGAAGCGGTAGAGCCCGTCGAAGGTGCCGAGCCACAACATCCCGTGCCGGTCGGCGCAGATGCTGCGGATTTCGTTGGCCATCCGGTCGAATGCATCGGGTACCAGTACGAAATAGTTGATATAGCGTTTCCGCAGGTCGAGGCGGATCAGCCCTTCGAGCGTCCCGACCCACATCACCCCTTGCGGATCGTCGTGGATGCAGCGGATGCGCAGGTTGTTGAGCAGCCGCAGCGAGTCGTTGTCCGCATGGTATTTCACGAAACTTTCCGTCACGGGGTCGTAGAGGTCGAGCCCCTTCTCGGTGCCGATCCACAATTCGCCCGTGCGTGTGAGGTGTATGCAGTTGATGAACGAGGCGCTGACCGACGTCGAATCCCCGGGGTTGTAGCGGAACGTTTCGAAATTGTAGCCGTCGTAGCGGTTGAGCCCTTCGGCCGTCCCGAACCACATCAGCCCCGTACTGTCCTGTGCCACGGCGAAAACCATTTTGTCCGACAGTCCCGCGTCGATCGAGAGGTTGGTGAAATGGAGGTTCGTGACCTGTCCCCACAGGGGCAGCCAGCAAAACAGCAACAGTCCGGCAGCAAGGTGTTTCATCGGTCGTAATTTAAGGTGCTACGACAAATATACCTGTTTTTTGCATCATTCTGCCTGTTTGTCCCATAGGAAAACCGCACACTCTTCGGCTCCGAGCCTGACGGAGGCGCCTTCGGGCGACGCTTCGCCGCATAACCGGCGCGCCGAGGCGGGCAGCGGCCGCGAAAGCCCTATTTCGACGGCGTGCGGGCGTTTGTTGACCAGTACGGCCAGCCGTTGCGACGGAGACTCCATCAGACGCATCAGCACCCCGTCCGCCGGGCGGGAGAAGTGCAGCGGGGCACGGTCGATCTGCCCGCGGCAGTAGGTGCCGTAGAAATCCGCGACCCCTTTGTTGTCGCCGTGCCAGCCGCCCAGCTCGACGAGCGAGGGAAGCCACACGGCCTCGCCCTTGCCGTAGCGGTGGCGGGTGCCGACCACATCGTCGCCGTGCATGGCGATCGCCTGCGCCTTGTCGGGGGTGAGGATCCCTTTCCACAGATGCGCGGGCAGGGTCGTGGCGGGGGTGTCGCATGCGATCGTAAAATAGGGTGCGACGGCCTTGTACTCGCTGATCTGTGCGCCGAAACACCTGCGCAGCGGAAAGTCGTCCATCAGGATGCAGTGCATGTTCTGGTCGTAGAATCCGGTGAGCCCCGTGGCGATCATCCGGCCGCCTTTACGGACGAAATCGTCGAGCCGTTCCCATACCTCCGAAGGCAGTGCCACGAGGTTCGTCAATACGATCGTTTTTCCCTGCGGGTTGCTCCAGTCGTATGCGCCCATTTCGCAGATTTCGGGAACCACGCCCCAGGCGGCTATGGCTTCATAGGCCCCCGCGAGCGATTTCATGGTTGCGCTGGCCTTGCGCCCTTCGTAACGGCCGTCGTCCGACACCGCCGCATTCTTTTGCTGCGTGCGGAGCGATTCGGTGTTGTAAAGGAGCGTGATGCCGCTCCGTACGGGCCGGGCCTCGCGGAAAAAGCTTTTGTGGGCTTTCGCCGTGCGGGCGACTTCCGAGGCCGCTGTCAGGCGGTCGCTCGGCCGCCCCTGGAAATCGAGCATACCCCATTCGCCGGCTTCGAGTGCCGACGCCCGCTGGTTCAGCGTCCAGAAGATCACCCCTTCGGCGCCTGCGGCGATACCCGTCCAGAGCCATTGCGTGATCTCCCGCGCCGTGGGACAGAGTACCTCCCTTCCGCTGGCCGTGACGTTGCCGCCCTGCATTTCGGTGATCCAGAACGGGTTTTTCCCGGCTCCGGAGCGGATGATGTCGGCCATGAGCGAGATTCCCAGCGGGTATTGCGCCCGGGTGAAATAACCGAAGTGCCAGCTCAGGTGCATCGACACGCCCAGCGAGGTCAGAAACCCTTCGTAGGCGGGGAAATCGTAGTCGGCGAGGTTGTCCAGAAGCTGGTGGGGATTGATGTGTTTGTGGTGCGCAGGGTCGTGCCGATCGACCTGCGATGCGATCCATCCCAGGTACCACGTCGTGAAATCGGTGTGGAACCGCTCTTGCGTGAAGTCGGCTTTCAGGTAGCCGTTGTCGTAGGCCGGAGTCTTCTGCGCGGCTTTCCAGCGTGCGAAAACCTCATCGGTCAGGTCGTTTCGCCCGGGCCCCGTTCCGCCCGTCCCCGGTTCGTTCTGCAACACCCAGGTGTCGAGGGCGGGATGCCCCCTGAAGTGGCTCACGACGGCTTCGATGTAATCGGCGATTTCCAGCAGGTGGGCTTTCGAGCGGGGGAATTTGAATCCGCCCACGTCGCCCAGCTCGTCGGTCGGCGGGAAGAGCGTGGCGAAGAGTTTTACGCCGTGTTTCCCGGCGGCATCGAATGCTTTGTCGTAAAGCGTGAAATCCCACGATCCGTCCGGGCGCAGCATGTGCGCCCCGAACATCCGGATGCGTGCCGTTTCGAATCCGTGCTGCGCGAGTATCCTGAAGAACCCGTCGATCTGCTTGTCGGTCTGCCCCGGTTCGATGAACACCTGCGCCCCGATCTGCGGGTATTCGGTGCGTTGCGGGTAAAGGGGCTGGCACAGGAATCCCAACGCCAGTAACAGGATTATCTTTTTCATGGGCTATCGTTTGTTGCAAAGCCTCCGGCCGTTGCGGATTGCTTCGGATTCGTTATTGCAGGGAAGTAGCGTGAATTTATAGGCATAGCGTTTTGCCAGCAGGCGGTACTGCTCCGAGGGGCGCGCATTCAGGCTCCAGGTATCGGTTCCCCCGACCCCGGCCTGCACGCAGTCTATGTTGACCGTCAGGGCATCCGGAAGCCGCTCCACTTCGGTGACGTGACGTGCCCTGTCGAGCGCCTCCTGCGTGCAGTCCCATACCGACATGCTCAGGGGGCTGTCCCCCGCGATCTGGATGCCGCGCCCGTTGCCCTCCGTCAGCGTGAGCCAACGCACTGCGCAGCGGTTGCCGTTCTCCTGCGGGGTGATGTAGTCGTGCATGAAGTCCCCGGGCGTACCCCGGTAGAGGCCGATGAAAGCACCGCACGAGCGGTCAGAGTAATTTTCCTGGGGCCCTTTGCCGAAGTAGGCCATCCGCCCCAGTGTATTGGGAACCCGGGTTCGGAGCCCCGCGCGCAGCGGTTCGGGCAACTGCCCGGCGATCTGCAGGTCGTATGCCACGGCCAGCGCCCCCGTACCGTCGAGTGTATAAACCAGCGTCAGCCGCACGCTGTCGGGAACCCCCTTTTCGACACGCACCGTCCCTGCGGCTTCGTCGATGCGGATGCCTTCCGTCCGTAACCTTCCGGGCATCTCTTTCCAGCATCCGGCGATCTGCCCGACGCGCCATCCGCGCCAGTCGTTGTCGGTCGACGCCCGCCAGAAGTTCGGTCGCAGGGTGTCGCATACCAATGCCTTCCCGTGTGCCGTATAGCAGACCAGGTAGCCGCTTCTGCGGTCGATTTCCGCCCGGACACCCGCGGCGCTCAGCACGATGCGCTCCCCGTCCTGTGAGACGGCCGCCCTGCCTGCGGCGGGTTTATGCGCGGGAGCCTTGTAGAAAGGCAGTCCGAACTGCTCTTGCGCAGCGATGTGCCCGGCCCCGGCGTAAGGGGTCGCCCGTTTTTCCCGGGCCTGTACGCGGAGCAGATATTCGGCGCCGGGTTCGGGCTCGAAGGGGCGGAACCCGACGGTGGCCGGGGCGCTCTTGCCCGCGGGCGTCGTCGGCACGTCGAAACT
>ENA-ORUV01000989-ORUV01000989.1-human-gut-metagenome-genome-assembly--contig:-NODE-989-length-14515-cov-2.55823_pt1 | contig 14515 bp, 9 predicted proteins | sample MGYA00242089_ERZ509229 | MGnify/ENA primary metagenome ERZ509229 (study PRJEB26280, sample SAMEA2338805) | human gut metagenome | biome: human gut; feature: human-associated habitat; material: faeces...
TTCTTTATAGGCGGCGCGGCGGATGCGGTCGTTGATGGCCAGTCCCAATCCGGTTTCGGGAATCGGAGACATGCAAATTCCGTTGTAACCGTTCTGGCGGTCGGCAAAGCGCAGAAAAGCAAACAGCCGGCTGGCGGCTTCTTCCAGATTGCCGCTTGGGCTGAGGTTGATGTCAGAATCGGAAACGGAACCGAAGCCGATGTAAAATTCGCCGTCTTTCCTTTCCGCAGCGTTGATACGCAGCGGTTTTCCGGGGGCGTAGTGTTTCAACAACTGGCCGGGAGCGCTGGGTTGGTTGGGGTCGCCATGGGAAAGCAGGACTTTTTCATTGAGAAAATCTTCAAGAGCTTCAAGAGTTGTGCCGCCGGCTCGCAGAATGACCGCCTGTTTTCCGGTCATGTCAACAATGGTTGATTCAACGCCGACACTGCATTGTCCGCCGTCAAGAATCATATCGACTTTGTCGCCCAGACTTTCCTGTACGTGGTAAGCGGTTGTCGGGCTGATGGATTTAAAACGGTTGGCTGAGGGGGCGACGATCGGAACTCCGCTGCGACGGATGAGTTCCAGAGCGACCGGGTGTGCCGGCATGCGTACGGCGATGTTCTGCAAGCCTGAGCAGGCCAGGTCAATTGAGGGATTGTTATCCTGACGGCGCATAATGATTGTCAGCGGGCCGGGCCAGAAATGTCGGGCCAGCTCCATGATGCGCTCATCGGTAACGGCGTATTCCGGCAGAAAGTCAACATCGGCAATGTGGGAAATCAGCGGGTCAAATTTTGGGCGCTGTTTGGCGGCAAAAATTCCGGCAACGGCTTCCGAAAGGTAAACATTGGCTCCGAGCCCGTAAACCGTTTCGGTCGGAAAGGCAACCAATCCGCCGGATTTGATGACTTCGGCCGCGCGGTCGAGGTTTTCTGTGGATACGTCATAAATATTGTTCATGTTAAATCTTCAAAATGTCGTTAAGTGCCGCTGTAAGTTCATGATATTCTTCTAACACTTCAAAATCATCTTTGTCAATGATTTGGTAAACCTGCCATTTGTGGTTATAGCCCAGATAGTCCATTTCATTGACGCCGAGGATTATCAAATCGCGGCAAAGCGGGTGGCGGACCCGGAGGTTAAGCCGTAGCAGATCAGGAAGCTCCGGATTTTCGGGATAAATTCCGGCGAGCAGGCTGCCGTTGCCGCGGAGGCCGTTGCTGAAACGGAGCAGTTGCAGATATTCGTCCGGAACCGGCGCGATGTTGTTTTGTTTCAGCTGTTTCTGACAACGGATAATTTGTGCGGGGGTGAGGCTGCTGTCAGTGATGATACCGAAAATCTGATTGATTTTATTGATAAAATTCTGCATCAGCGCCGTCCCTGCCGACTTCCGGTAATAATGTACAAAACGGTTTCCGGAGACAGCTGTTCACTTTTTTGCAATTCGCGGTTGGCCAGGGTGACGGTTTCGGTATGGCTGCGGTAGCGTTTGGTTCTGGGGTCTCGCGAATAGTCATAAGACAGTTGGTCTTCGGGAGCCAGCCCTCCGAAGAAAATCAGGTTCGGATCTGCCGGGTAAAGGCGGCCGATGTAGCGTTCGCAGTTATCAAATTTTTCGGTACGGTCCATTCCGTGGAAAAAGCGGATATGGTAGGGATCGTCGATAATGGCGCAAAGATTGCTGAAATAGTTGGCGGCCGCCAGGTTGGGAAATTCCTGCGCTTCCGGAGCGGTTTCTTTGAGCGGCCGGAACAGGCGATTAATCTTTTCGGCGTTTTCGTTTTGCGGGTCGAATTGTTCAAAGCTGTCTTGTACGGCCCATTTGTGATGAACCGAAAGGTTGGGAACAGCCAGGCTGGTTCCGTCGTTGAATTGCAGGCTCAGGCCGCCTTTTTCAAAAACCATGCCGATGTTTTGAGAAAGCTTGAATTTTTGTATGCCGTCTTTAAAGGTTTGAATATTTTCTTCGCCGATTTTTTCATCACGGAGATAATTTTCAAAATCATTCTGGTTAAGCAGAATATATTGCAGACTCCAATAGGCGGTGTCGTTTTCGGTTTTTTCTTCGTCCAGCTGCCGGAGCGTGTTGTCGATGTAGGTTTCAATGTTTTCCGGATTGCTGATGTGTGCAATGAAAGACGAGCGCCGGTGGCTGATAAAATTTTTGGTCTGATTTTGAATTTCAATGGCTGCCGTTCCGGTGCGAATGCCTTTTATTATGCCGTCGGCATATTCCTTGTCCTGAGTACCGTTATAAAGGTCATTGCTGAAAAGGTGTTTGTTGTTAAGAATAAATTTGTGAGCCAGCGGTATTATTGCGTTGGTAATGCCCTGACGGCTGACTTTCTTTAAAATCAGTTCCGCTTCCTTTTCTTTTTCGCTGATACGCTGTTGAATCAGCGAGCGGCGGTAAATGTAGCCGTTGCGGCGGATGAACTGTTCCGTCAGTTCTTTGATGCGGGAAATTTTATCAAGATCGGGGAACTTTATCAGGTTCTCGCGGAGAAAAAAGTTGCCGGTCTTGAATATTTCCGATATTTCGCGGCTGTCGGTTTCCAGCCCTTTTTCGCGGCAGAAATCGCTGAAAAGATCGGTTCTCTGGCCGATAAAACGGGACACCGAGTCAAAATCGTCGGCGGAGAGACCTCGTTGCAGGATGCGTTTATGCTGGCTTTCGGCTGCATCTTGGTGTTTGTGAATCTGAAAATTAGAGTACCAATAGCGGAAAACATCGCGGTTTTTGCCGATGAATTGGCGGGCGAAATCTTTGGCATAAAGCGGAATGCCCCTGGTTTTTATCATAAAATTGGTGATGTCGGTCAGCTGTTCGTTAAGTTCCTGATAGGTCAGAATATTGTTCTGTTTGTAATAATCGCTGTATTCTTTGCGGTTTTTGAGGACATATTTCCGGACGGCGGGATAATTATCCGGCGTTATGCCGTTTTCCGCAACATCCCGAACCATGGCCGTATCGGGGTTATTGTGAGTGGCGGCGTCTTTTTCGTTGGCGATAATAAAGTTGAGCAGACTTTCCTGAACATATTCCGGGAGCGGGGGCGGGTTGAGAACGTTAAAGGCGAATTTGATATAGTTTTCGTCGCGGTTTTCTTTTTGCAGGCCGGCTTTGAAGAGTTCCGGGTTTTGCCGGGCGAACTCGGACGGCAGTGCCGCATCAAGGTTATCCGCAGGGCGTGTCTTTATTTTATCCAGCAGGCTTTTGACTTCGGAGGAGGAAAGCCCCTTGTTGAGCAGAAAGTCTGTATAAGCTTTTTCATTGCCGGTTATGAGGCTTTTGAGGTTTTCTTTCAGATAAAGCGGAAATTTCGGTTCCTCAAGCAGTTCAAAAACGGCGTTGACATGGCGTCCGGTAATGTGTTTTCTGCTCAGGTGGTCACGGAATGAATTTTCATTGGCAGCAATAAAATTGCGCATCTCATCGGTGAGCGGCTTCCCTTGAGTTTCCAAATGCTCAATGATGTTTTGGATGTGGTTTCCGCTTTGAGCCTGTTCCCTGATGTAAGCGGCAAAATGACGGCGGCGGTTGCGAATGTAGTCATACACGAAATCGCGGGAAGAACTTTTCAGAATCAGGTTACAGGTGACGCCGCGTCCCTGGGCCGATTTAATAAGCGCCTCATAGTAGCGTTCGTCATAGTTGTGGCGTTTGAAAAAGTTTCGCAGCCATTTTTCCTGTTTGAGGAAGACGTCTTTAATGAAAGAGCGGCGCGCCCCGAGGAAAATCGTGACACTTTCTCCTTCTTTGGTGTCTTCGCGTTTGAAGTAGTTGTACAGAATGTCGGAATAGTCATAAATATTAAGATAAGGGATAACCTCGGGATTGAGCTTCTGCCGGAACATCTGGATGCGGATTTTGTTTTCCAGCATGTGAAAACGCGGAAAAGTCCGCATCAGCCGCCAAGCGGGAGACAAATCAAGATTGTAGTCGCCGAGTTCATATTTTTTCGGGGTGTCGGTTTTGGCTTTTTCATCTGCGGCGGGATTTTTGACGTTGCGTTTTTTTTCTTTGCGGCTCTGAGGTTCCGCAAAGTCATTCCTGTTTCGCAGGTAGGATATGCTGTTCTGGTCGGGGCGGGGTTTGTTGACGGTTCCGTAAAAGTCGATGCGAATCAGATGTTTTTCGGGCCGGCTCAGCGAATAGTGCTTCTTTTCAACGTATATCATGCCCCAGCGCCGGAATTTTTGAATCAGCATGTGTTTGTAGGTTTCTTTGTTTTTATAGCGGGAGGCCGGCGGCAGTTCGCGATCGCCGTTGTAGAATTTGTCCAAAAGCTGCAAGATTTCAGCTTCATCTTGTTTGGGGTCGCAGTCAGGATTAATCTGCTGTGCCTTTTGGGCAAGTTCGGGCAGGTTTTGAAAGTCTTCGTCGCTGAAAAAGACAGGTTCGGAAGGATGGACGAAAGTGTCCATTATCATTTCCGCGGACGTTTTTTCCTCGGCAAAAATATCGGAGGAACTTTTTAACGGGTTATGTCTTTTTTTGTTTGAGGGCATTTTATTCCCTTCAGAGACGGTTATTTTGTCTAAATACTAACTGTTTATGCAAAATTTTACCAGTTTAAATTAGGGGTTTGTTATGAAATTTTGGATATAATCGGTGAAAAATCCGCAGAAAAGGAAAAAACGATGCTTGAATTTATCTTTAAGGACGAAAATAATGACGAAAATTGTCCGTTGGTTGTGCTTACCGGTGCCGATTGGAAACAAGATATTCTGCGACTCGAAATTTTGGGCGAATCTGATCGGCGGAAAATAGTGAGGGCTTTGGAGGCGGATAATTTTCGCGAAGGGAGCGCAGTGTTTTTTGCCGACGGGAGAAAAATTTCCGTTATCGCGGTTAAAAACGGCGGTGACGGCAGACAGCAGGCCTCTCTGATTTACAAGGCCGTTAAAATGCAGAAAAAAGCTGCGGTTGTCGGCGGCGGAGACAATGCTTTGACGGCAGAAAAAGCAGCTCGTCTGGCTTTGGAGCTGGAGCGTTCGGCATATGGTTTTGACAAGTATTTTACCAAAAAGAAAGACGAGGCGTTTCCTGAATTGGAAACCATATATTTTCCCCAGCTGAAAAAGCCGGAAAACTGGAAAGACACGCTGGCTCTGGCCAACGGCATGCGTTATGCGCGGGATTTGGGCAACGAGCCGCCGAATGTTTTGACACCGGAGGTCATGGCTCTGGATTTGAAACGTCTGGAATATCTGGATATAAAGGTTGAGCTGTTGGACAGGGATTTTATCGTCCGGCATAAACTGGGGCTGATTGAAGCCGTATCAAGAGGATCAGCCAACAAACCATATATTGCGGTGATGGAGTGGCGGGGCCGGCCGGAACGGAAAGAATGGGATTTGGGGCTGGTGGGCAAAGGCGTTACCTATGACAGCGGCGGCATTTCTCTGAAAACTGACAGCCAGCAAATCGGAGAGAAGAAGGATATGTGCGGTGCCGCAGCCGTGGCGGCGGCAATGAAAACGGCCGCATTGCAGAAACTTCCGCTTAATTTGATTGCGGTGCTGCCGTTGGTGGAAAATATGCCGAACGGAAATGCCTATAAACCGGATGACATTTTGACCTCCTTTTCCGGACAGACGGTGGAAGTTGTTGATACCGACGGGGAAGGGCGCCTGATTCTGGCGGACGCCCTATGGCTGGCACAGGAGAAATATAAAGTTAAAACTCTTGTTGACATGGCAACGCTGACCGGTTCCACCGCCTATATCTTCGGCGGTTTTTATGCCGCCTTGCTGGGCAATGATACCGCTCTGCTGGCACAAGTCAAAGAGGCCGCGGCGCAAAGCGGCGAAAAAGTCTGGGAACTGCCACTGGAAGCAGAAATAGACAAACGTCTGAAATCGGAAACGGCAGATATGAAAAACGTCGGCAAACGCGAAGCCGATTCAACACAGGCAGCCTGTTTTTTGCAGCGCTATATTCAAAAAGGCGTTCGCTGGGCGCATATAGATATTGCCGGGTGTGAGACTGACGACAAAGGAATGGCAACGGGGTATGGGGTTTTGCTGCTTAATCATCTGATGAAAATGGTTTCTATGGATAACTAGTACAGAATTTGCGGGCGGAAAAAATGCTCATGTACTTTCTTGTACACTCCGCTTTTTTCTCCCTTAATTCTTACTGTTTATCTCAAAATGCTTAATTGACAGGCTGAAATACTGATTAAACAAAGGAAAGTAAATGCAAAAAGACAACAGATTATATCAACTGGCTGAAAATGTGCTTAAAAATTCAGTCAAACTGAAAAAAGGCGAAAAGATTTATATTGAAGCTTTCGGGCCGGCGGTTTTGGATTTAATGGAAATTTTTATTCGGAAAGCGACCGAGCTGGGCGGTGTGCCTTTTTATTTTTACAATGACGAGCATTTGTTGAAAGCGGTGATTGACAATGCTTCTGAAGAACAGATGAAAGCATTCGGAGAAACATACCGGCAGCAGATGGCTTCAAGCGACGTTTATGTTGCACTGCGCGGTTATGACGATATTTTTGCTTTGTCGGATGTTAATGAAAGGCAGATGGCTTTATATATGCAGCATTATTATAATCCCGTTCATCGTTCGACACGGGTGCCCCGGACCCGCTGGTGTGTGATGCGTTATCCCAATCAGGCCATGGCAGCGTTGGCAAAAATGTCGGTGGAGGCGTTTGAGAATTTTTATTTTGACGCCTGTTTGGTGGATTATGCCAAAATGTGTGAAGCGATGACGCCGCTGAAAGAGCTGATGGAGCGGACGGATAAAGTGAGAATAATTGCGCCGGGGACGGATTTGGCTTTTTCCATTAAGGGGATTCCGGCAATAAAATGCTGCGGTGAGGTTAATATTCCTGACGGCGAGGTTTATACCGCACCGGTTAAAAATTCAATTAACGGGGTGGTGCAGTTTAATACCGATACGGTATATAACGGTATTTTCTTTTCCAATGTGCGGCTGGTATTTAAAGACGGGCGGATTACGGAGGCTTCTTCTCTGGCCAACAATGACAAGCTGCAGGATATTTTAGAGACAGATGCCGGCTCCCGTTATATGGGGGAATTTGCTTTCGGACTTAATCCGGGTATTACGCATCCGATTTTGGATATTTTGTTTGACGAGAAAATCGGCGGGTCGTTTCATATGGCTATCGGCAATTCTTATGACGAAGCGCCGAACGGCAACAGTTCGTCCGTGCACTGGGATTTGATACAGATGCAGGATGCGGCGCACGGCGGCGGTGAAATTTATTTGGACGGGGTCTTGGTCCGCAAGGACGGGCGATTTGTTTTGCCTGAACTGGAAGGGCTTAATCCGGAGAGATTAAAAAACGAGGCTTAAAACAAAAGAGGGGATTTCCCCTCTTTTGTTCAGATGTTGCTTTTGACAATCCGCATATAAGGATTGTGAAAGACTTTGTTGAAAAACCAGCCGGTGTTGCGGTCATAGGCAACGCGGAACTTTTCGTCAAAATGCATGAAAGTGTCGCCGGCGGTCATCGTTTCCCAGGTAATGTTTGTCGGGTCGAAGCCCCGATGAATGATGGTGTCTTCGATGAAAGCCGGACGGAATTCTCCGGTATGATCACAGCGGTTAATCAGCCAGCTGACAAACAGGAATTTTCGCTGCGGCAAAATGGAAAAAACCTTTACCAGCGAAATGTCTTCGTAGGCGATGTTATCCATGGCATAAAGAGCGTGAATGTCCTGCTGGTCGGCATAGACGGCAACTTCACGAATGGTCAGGCCGAGAAAATCATCATCACAGAGGATGTAAAAATGATTTTCGCGTCCGATGTAATTGCCGATGTTTTCCTGACGGAAACGAATGATTTTACCGTTGTAAGGAACTTTGCTGCGAAAAGCCTGGAGCGGATAGTGTTGTCCGTCTCGGGTTTGCATCAGCCAAACCAATTCGCATTCGTTGTTGTCGGTGTAGGCTATGCCGCAGGAGATTTTGCCGAAAAGGTGCAAGCGGGCAAAATGGTGACGGGCATCGGCCTGAGTCGGGAACAGGCATTCATCCCGGGCGGGAAGCGTAGCTTCCAGGATAGGCATTTTGTTCATGACTGTATTTTTTAGGGTTAATAATCGAAAGAAAAATTATTTTGTCTAAAGATAAGATAGACGCGGGTGAGGAAAAAAGCAATATGTTTTTGTAAAGGGAAAGAAAAAAGGAACCGTTCGGTTCCTTTTTGAAAAACGTTTTACAGTTCCTGTCCCTGACGCTGGCGGTAGAAACGGGTGATGTCGTAACCCCGATACTGTCCGGCATCGATTTCCTGTGCCATTTGGCGGATTTTTTCCCGCCGGGCACTGGCGCGGTCTTTTTCCATCGGGTGGAGGTAAAGAAAAGTCTGCTCTTCGGTCAGAATGTCCTGCAGGCCGCGGCGGTATTTCCGGCTCTCGTCGCTGTAGGCATAAAAAGTGCAGTATTTTTGGAAGATGAATTCGGTGCGCTCTTTACGCTTTTCCGGGGTGAGCTCGTTTAATTCGCCCTGTCCGTAGCGGGAGAATTTATAAGCTTCGGTGCGGAGCATGGCCTTTTCGACGACAGCCCGTTGAACGGCGCCGTTCAGACTGCGATATTTTTTGCCGCTCTGATGGGCGGTTCTGATATATTCCTGATGATAAATGTTTTTGAAATAATTCAAGTCATTAAAGTCGGCTTTAAATTCAGCAGCCGGTTGTGATGTATTTTCTGTCATTTTTTTATCCTAAATTTGAATATTTTATGAGTCTATTAATATCAGCAATAGATAGTAATTTTTTGAGAATTTTCAAATAACCCACAGAATTTAAATCTTATTTTCAATATAAAGTTGTGTCGTTTTGTTTTTGCGATTTCAAAGGATAAAAACAGGGCTCCCAAACCGGAAAGAAGGAGGCCTGAGGCAATCTGGAACAGGTGCGAATCGGCAGACGATTCGCCGGAAAAGGTATGCGGAACAAAGCGGAAGTCTTGTTTTGCTGATAAGTTCCAATTTGTCTAAATTTGTCTTGCTATATTTGACCGATTATGATAACGTGGAAACCTAAATTTAATTATGATGGGTATTATTGGAATTTGACTTAAAAAAGTTGAACTTTTTTATAAGGATTTTCAAGTGCCTGTCGCTTTATGTCTTCACTTTTAATTTTTATTGATATGAAACAACAAAAAGTTCAGGCACTTACCAGTGCCGAAGTGTCAGAAATTCTGGCGCTTCAAAAATGGGCGACTTACAGTCAGGAGTATCCGATCCGCTATGCCTGCACGCTTAACGGCGCGCTTGTGCAAGTTGACAGTTTCGGAATTGACAATCTCCCCAAACTTGATGCTTTGGTGGTGTTCGGCGGTTATCCGCGGATTGTCAAGTATGCCGGGGAAATCATTATGAAACACCGTCGGCAGTATCCGGAACCCGAACACAAAGCGCCGGAAATCATTTTGCTGGGGAGCGCACCGTCAACCGGGCAGAAAATTCCCGGCACATCGGAAGCGCTGCTTTATGCTCAGCTTCTGGTAAGCCTTGGGTTCGATGAGGCCTATATCCGGCGAAATTTGCTGAAAGAGGCTCTGGTTTACGGCGGAAAAATTGCCGAGCTGAAACAGATTATATGCGGCTCGGAACGGCTGTCAAAACTGGATTGTCCGCGTATCGGACTGTTGACGGAAGCCGGGCATTCTCTGTCGGCTGTGCAGAAATTTGCGTTTGCCATGCGAGATGTTCATTTTCTGGCGTTTGAAACACCGGTGGCGCAGCTTTGCGACCGACTTTTTGACGTGGACAGTCTGACTTCGGGCTACGGCGTTGATATTGTCGTCGGCAATGTGTTGAGCTGCTTTACGGATTGGAATAACGGGAGATTTCCGCTGCCGCAGGAGAAGCAGAACAGCTTTCCGTCGCGGGAAGGGGCCTTCAGCGTGGTGCGCAAGTATTTCATGAAGGGATACGCGTTCTGTTTGCAACATCCGGAACAGTGGGAGCTGATCGGCGTTTCCAAGGTTGATGCGCTGCCTTTGGTCAACAGCCGCAAAATTGAAATTACCGGCTGCGATTTGGACGGCAACAAAGCCGGCAACGGCTGGGAGAGCAGTTCGGCGGCTTATCTGCGTTATCAGATGAATACCATGGTCAACGGTATCCTCGACACATGGTTCAAAACCGGAAAATATCCTTATTAATAAACTTCAAAAAAATTAAAGTCATGGAAACAATCGTAAATTTTTTGCATGAGTGGGCAATCCCGGGATTGTTGTTGTGTATTTTGATTCTGGTTATCATCGGTATCAGACAGCACAGAGTGAATAATTCAGCCAATGAGGAAGACAATGAGTCTTCGGGCGAAGGCGAGCTTCCGCTTGCCGAGGAAAGTCCTGCGGATGAGGAAACCGGCAATGCCGAGGCGGAACAAGTTGCCGCAGCAGCGGAGAATGCAGAGGTGCGGCAGGAGCCGGCCGAGTGTCTGCTGCCGCCGCGTCGTTTCGGCCGTTATACTGCCGTTTCGCCGACGGATGTTGTTTTGACCGCTTTTCCCGATTTGCTGCCGGGAGATGCCGACGGTGTGGAAAAACTTCGCAAGGAGTTCAAAACGCTGGGCGGCAAATCGGCTGAAAAAATGACCTCTTCGGAACGGACGCGTTACGCGGCGTTGGCTCATGTTTTGACCTTATATCGCTATTGATATACCGGTAAGAAAAAGAGGGAGCGAGCCGCTCTCTCTTTTTTTTGCAATATGGTGATATCAGGAAATGGGCTGAGAGGATATTCAGTCATAAGGAAATAACGAAATACCCCGAATTGTTTCGGGGTATTTCGTTGTTCAGCGTTGATAACCGTTGCCGATCATCTGCTGTACGGAAAGCGGCTGATTGCCGTTTGACCGTTGCTGTGGTTTGTTTTGCTGCGGAGTCAGTTTGGGGTTGTTTCCGTTGCGCAATTGTTTGATGAACGATCCAGAAGCTGCTCGGGGGTTTGTTGCTTGTGTTGGTGAAAGCGAGTGTTCATTTTTCATCTCTCCCATATATTGAGGGGGAACTTTCCAGGTAAGGTGCTGCCAATTATCAATGGAGTGTTCGGGGTTGTTCAGATATTCTTTTTTCAGATTTTGCCAGAATTTGGGATCTTGAGGAACATCTCCGCCGACGGCAATACCCTCATTAACGAAAGCTTTTGCGAAAGCGGCCATCTTTTGGGGATTTTTATCGGAAGTATGATATTCGACGATGCTGTTTTTTCCTTTGTCGGGGCGTTTTTCATATTCTTTTTTGTAAGAGCCGGCAATGAGTTTGTTCAGTTCCTCATAGTTTTTAGCTTCAAATGTTTCACCGTTGCTGCCGCGGCCGAAAAGTTTTCCGTTTTTTTCTTCCGAAATGAATGAAAGGCCGTCGCCTTTATAGTCCGGCTGGTCAGTGTTTCTTGAGTTTTTGTTTTTATTCTTATTCTTATCATTATCATCGTCTTTTTTGTAAGCCATCGGGTCAAGTATATCCAAAGGCATACCGATGTTTTGCAGTTTCTGGGCGTCAAGGCGGTATTTTGCTTTGTCAAAGTTTTTTTCTCCGAGAATAGAGATAAAATCATTTTCCTGTTGTTCCGGAGTGAGTGGGGTCTCATCGTTTTGGCTGTTATCACTCATGTCAGCTTCCTTTGTTGTTTAGAAATATTAATATCTTATAGGATGGTATGTTTTTTTTGGATAGTCAATATTTGATAACAAAAAAATACCCCGAATTGCTTCGGGGTATTTTTGTTGGCGGAAAGCTGATTATTCAGCGCCTTCCTTAATGGCAAATTCTGCCATGTGTTCATACAAGGAACGTTTTTCTTTAACGTTCTCCTGAGCCTTATTCAACAAGGTTTCATAACGTTCAGGATTCATCTTGTTGACAACCTGGAAACGGGTTTCGTTAGACATATAGTCTGACAGAGGTTTGCTCGGAGCTTTGGAATCCAAAGTCAGCGGAGCTTTGCCTTCTTTAATGTTTTCCGGGTTGTAACGGAACAGCGGCCAAGAACCGGTTTCAACCGCGTTCTTCTGGTGCTGCAAGCCGTCAGCCAGGTTGAAGCCCTGGGCAATGCAGTGCGAGTAAGCAATGATGATGGACGGGCCGTCAAAAGCTTCAGCTTCGTTCATGGCTTTGATGACCTGAGCATCATTGGCACCGAAAGCAACCTGGGCAACATAAACATTACCATAAGACATGGCAATCATACCCAGATCTTTTTTCGGCAGAGATTTACCCGCCGTCGCGAATTTGGCGCTGGCACCCATCGGGGTAGCCTTAGACTGCTGACCGCCGGTATTGGAGTAAACACCGGTATCCATAACCAGGATATTGATGTTTTTGCCGGAAGCAATCGCATGATCCAGACCGCCGAAGCCGATATCATAAGCCCAGCCGTCGCCGCCCAGAATCCAGACTGACTTCTTAATCAGGTAGTCAGCCAGTTTGTTCAGGTGTTTGGCTTCAGGGGTGTCGATGCCGGCCAGCTTGTCGCGCAGAGCTTTGACATTGGCGCGCTGGTCATCGATTTCAACGTCGGTGGCCTGCGGGTTAGCGAGAATTTTTTCAACCAGTTCGGCACCGATTTTGTCTTTCAGCCCCTCAAGCAGGGTCTTGGCAAAATGGGTCTGCTGGTCGATGGAGAATCTCATGCCCAGACCGAATTCGGCGTTGTCTTCAAACAAAGAGTTTGCCCAAGCCGGACCGTGGCCTTTTTCGTCTTTGGCATACGGTGTGGTCGGCAGGTTGCCGGAGTAGATTGAAGAACATCCGGTCGCATTGGCGACAACCATGCGGTCACCGAACAGCTGGGTCAACAGTTTGACATACGGCGTTTCACCGCAGCCGGCGCAGGCACCGGAGAATTCAAACAAGGGCTGAATCAGCTGAGTGGTCTTCGGCAGGTTCTTGACAACTTCGGTACGTTTGACGTAGGGCAGAGTTTCAAAGAAGTTCCAGCAGGCAACCTGTTCTTCCAGATGATTTTCAATGTGGTCCATATTGATGGCCTTGCGTTCCGGATTGGCTTTGTTTTTAGCCGGGCAGGCGCTGACGCAGATGCCGCAGCCGGTGCAGTCTTCCGGAGACATTTGCCAAATGAACTGTTTGCCGGCAAATTCCTTGCCTTTATAAGCGGCAGATTTGAAACCTTTCGGCGCGTTTTTCAGTTCTTCTTCCGAAGCGACTTTCATACGGATAACGCCGTGCGGGCAGACCAGAGAGCATTTGCCGCACTGGATGCAGGTTTCCGGATCCCAAACCGGGATTTCGGTTGCGATGCAGCGTTTTTCGTACTGAGTGGTTCCGGTCGGCCAGGTTCCGTCAACGACCTCGCTGAAAGCAGATACCGGCAGTTCGTTACCACGGTCGGCAATAATTTCACCGGTCAGCTTTTTAACGAATTCAGGCGCATTGGCCGGAACCGGCAGAGAGCGGTGGAAAGTTGACGTGACATGGTCAGGATAGTTAACTTCGTGCAGATGAGCCAGAGAGGCGTCAACGGCCTGGAAGTTTTTCTGAACGATGGCGTCGCCTTTTTTGCTGTAGGTTTTCTTAATCGCATTCTTAATCTGCGCGATAGCTTCATCTTTCGGCAAAATGTTGGAAATGGCGAAGAAGCAGGTCTGCATAACGGTGTTAATGCGCTGACCCATACCGGTTTCGCGAGCAACTTCAACCGCATTGATGGTGTAGAATTTCAGCTTTTTGCTGATGATTTCTTCCTGAACTTCAATCGGCAGATGATCCCATACTTCCTCGGCGCCGTAAGGAGCGTTCAACAGGAAAGTTGCGCCCGGTTTGGCGATTTTCAGGATGTCAACCTTGCGCATGAACGGGAACTGGTGGCAAGCTACAAAGTCCGCTTTGTTAATCAGGTAAGCCGACTTAATCGGGTTATCCGAGAAACGCAGGTGGGAAGTGGTCATAGAGCCGGATTTGCGGGAGTCATAAACGAAGTAACCCTGGCCGTATTTACCGGCGTCTTCGGCAATAATCTTAATTGAGTTTTTGTTTGCACCGACAGTACCGTCTGCGCCCAAACCGTAGAATACGGCGCGGACAACGTCTTTGGGTTCGGTGTCAATCGAATCGTCAAACGGCAGGGACGTTTTGTTAACGTCATCGTTAATGCCGACGGTGAAACCGTTAATCGGTTTGGCGGCAGAACCGTTATCATAAACGGCTTTGACCATGCCCGGGGTAAATTCTTTGGAAGACAGACCATAGCGGCCGCCGAGAATTTTCGGCATATTGGCAATTTCGCCGTTGGCAAAGGCCTGCGTCAAAGTGGCGACAACGTCAAGGTACAGCGGTTCGCCGGTGGAGCCGGATTCTTTGGTTCTGTCGAGAACGGAAACGACTTTGACCGATTTCGGCAAAGCTTTCAGGAAAGATTTTTCCGGGAACGGACGATACAGGTGAACTTTCAACAGGCCCAGTTTGGCGCCGTTGGCATTCAGATAGTTAATGGTTTCTTCAACGGTTTCGGCGCCGGAACCCATAATAACGATAACCTGTTCGGCATCTTTCGGACCGACA
>ENA-ORUV01000990-ORUV01000990.1-human-gut-metagenome-genome-assembly--contig:-NODE-990-length-14507-cov-3.16482_pt1 | contig 14507 bp, 15 predicted proteins | sample MGYA00242089_ERZ509229 | MGnify/ENA primary metagenome ERZ509229 (study PRJEB26280, sample SAMEA2338805) | human gut metagenome | biome: human gut; feature: human-associated habitat; material: faeces...
CGCCGCAGAAAACCGATTCCCGAAGTCGCCGTTTGAAAAACTTCTTTCAGATAAGCCTGATTGTCATTATAAACAACAACCAGCCATTTGGCGGGGAGTTCCTGAATCTTTTCATAGCCGTCTTTTCCCAGCCGCCAAATTTCGTTGTTGGCCGGTGTCGGCGTTATCAGCTCCATACCGCAGAAAGCCGCCAGTTCCCGTACATTATCAATAACAAAAGCCGGCGTGTGCGTCGGGATAAACGTTGCCCGGGGCAGGTGAAGATGCAGATATTCCATATCGCCCCAAAACCCATGGCCAAACCCTTGCAGTTCGGGGAATTCATCAACTCCGACGAATTTAATGTTGTGCGCATTAAGCTGCCCTTTCAGCGGATTAAAAAAGGTTTTGGCGGTAATAATGCCGAAACAGTTGCTCCGGTCGGCGTCAAACGCGGCGGAAATATGGTTATATGTGCCGATAACGACATAATTATTGTCCAGAGCGGCAATTTCGTTCCGCTCATGCGTATAAATAACTTTGATTCGCTTGCCGGCCAGTTTGGTAAAGTTGATGCCGTATTTCTGTATCAAATGAAGATAGCCGTAAAAATCCGGATTACCGAAAAAGACAACATTCTTTTTGAGTTTCAAAGCTGCCAGAAAAGCAATGATATACATCTCGGGATGTGTCGGATATACCGGCAAAAAAATCTTTGGTTTATTGTGTTTTTGCAGCAGACTGACCAGCTTGCGGAAAGTTGTTACCTCTTTGGTGGCAAAACCGTCGTCATAAATTCCGTAGAAGTCCGCCACCACATAATTTATGCTGCCTGACAGTTCACGGATTCGTTTCAGGTCGGTCGGCTTGCGGAAATAGGTGGATTGGTCGATTTTCATATCCCCGGTATGATAAACAACCGCATGAGACGATTTGATAATAAAACCCAGACTGTCAAAACAGGTATGGCTGGAACTGATGGTCTCGATTTCCAAACTGCCGATTTTGATTTTGTCGCCGGGCGCAACGGTGATTTGAGCCGGGCGCTGAGTCTTGGGAATTTGATAGAATTTATACAAATCCTCCAGAATCATAAAGGTATATTTCCCGGCATAAAGATCCGGCAAATGATAGCCGGCCTTCAGATAATGAATGATGCCGTTAAGATGATCCGGATGAGAATGGGTCAAAAAAATGGCTTTGGCCGTATCATATTCCCCGACCAGCAGATTCCGAATATCCGGAACTGCGGCGGTTGAATTCTGAACGCCCAAAGCCTGATGGTTGTCAAACTTCCCCAAATCCACGATAATCGTAGTTCGGCGCAAGTTTCCTTCCTTGTTTGGTTGAAGGTCGGTATATCGGTAACAGTGCCCGCTGATTTGGTCAATATTGTTTCCGCCCAGCGGCTGCCAGTATAAACCGGCCTGATTAATTGCAGTACTCATTTTTTTGGCTCTTTCTAAGCCAAAGTTTTATCAGTGTATTTAGTTGCTCGCAATTAATTTGTTTCTTCTATACTCCGCTAATTTTGCTTCTCGCCATGCGCGAGCGTCAATCTTATTGGCGCCTTTGCGAACGGCTTCCGGCTTAACTGCTGCAACTTTAACCGCCGCGGGTGCCTTTCTGACTTCTTTTAACGCTGCTTTCTGGGCTTCGATACGTTCACCGAACAAACGTTCGTCATTGTCTTTGCTGGCCATTCTGACAACTTCATAAGCCGAAACGATTTTTTTCTTATAGCGCTGGGCCTTGTGCGGAGTGGTGGAATGATAAGCCATTGCCGCTTTTAACCAGTCTTTGCCTTTTTTAAGGTAAAGACTTTTCAGGTATTTGGCTGCATAGGTTACATTCTTCTGCGGATCTAAGGCGTCTTCAATGCTTTTAAAAGCTTTGCCGTGATATGAGAGGTTAATCTGCATACACCCGACGTCAATGCTTTTAACGCCCTGAGCCTGCAGTTTTTTGATTGCCTTGACAGCTTCAGCTTTGGTTTTGAAAAATTGTCCCTTGCCTTGGGCATTGATTGTCCAGGGCCAAGCCAGCGACTGCTGTTCTTTCTCGTTCCAGCGTCCGGTTTCAACGCTCGAGATTGTGGTGAGCAGGTGCTTTTTGATTTGGTATTCTTTTTCAATTTTTTTTGTGGCGTTCAGGCAGGCATAAGTATCGTCAGCAAAGTACTGACTGGCCTCTGCCCGAACCGGCTGAAGCAACATCAGCAGGATAACAAAAAACATTAAAAATTTTGACACGAAACGTCGCATCCCTCTGTTCCCTCAAAATGGCCGCAAACATCCCTTATGCAACTAATATGCCAATTTCAGTCTGTGATTCGCCGAATTAAATAATTAAAAATTTTGAGGTTGGTTAATCTAAAATATAAACTCCCGATTACACATCCAAAACATTGATAATTAAGTATAATCAATAAGTTATAATTAAAAAACACAGCATGCACCTAAGCTATTTAAGCTCGGGCTCTGCCAAAAACAAGAGGGGTTATAGCATAATTATTTTTTTAAATCCAGCAAAAAGTTGCCTAAGCGCAGAATGGCTTTGCAAATGTTGTCGCTAAGCATTGAAAATGCGTTATTTTTTTTATACACACGTTCATTCATATATAGCCCGCGGTTAATTTCCATTTGCATGGTATAAATTCCTTTGCGCGGCTGACAGTAGTTAAAGGTGATATATGCGCCGGAATAGGGGCAGTTGTCGGCAACGTTATACCCGTCTTCCTCCAGCTGCTGTTTAAAAATATCATGCATTTCGGCCGGACAGCTCTGCTCAAACAAAGTGCCCAGGCAAAAGTCGATTTTGGCGGTATCCTGCATCAGCGAACAAATTTCGGACGGCATGGAGTGGCAGTCCAGCACCAGGCAGAAGCCGAATTTTTTGATGACTTTGTCAATCAGCTGCTGTAATTTTTTATGATATGGGTCATATACTTGGGCAAAGCGCTCCGTTACTTCGTTGTAATCAAGCAGGCCGTCATAAATGCTGTGGTTTTTTGCCGTAATGCGGTGAATGACGCCCAGTCCGACACGGCAGCGCCGGCCGCCGATATTGCTTTCGTTGGCATGCGGATGATTGTAAAACATGGTCGGGTCAAGTTCAATCTTGTCCCGGTTGACATCGACAAATGAACGGGCGATATTCATTGCAACCATCGGAATACCGGCATCTGAAGCCTTTTTAACCAGTTCATCGACAAATGAATCTTCGTTGCTGCGCAGTTCGTCGATTCCGCAGCGGCTGTTGGCCAGAAACTCTTCCGGAAAAAGCATACCCTTGTGCGGAACCGATAAGACCATGGGAAACTTAATATCTTTGCTGTTATATTCGTCAAAGATATTTAGTTTGGAATAATCGACTTTAAAATCCAGTTTTTTGTCCGCCAAGATCAGCCCTTTCAACGCATACTTTTTAACCTTAGCCCATTATAAGCCGAAAAGATTAACTTTTTAATAATTTGTCGGCAAATAAAAAGTTCCGGAATAAAAGAATTATGCGGCCAAAAGAGAGAAGAAGAAAGGAATTTGATTTTTTTCCGCCCTTGATGAAAATTTAGCTTGATTTGTAAAATCTTTTATTGTATTAAAGACAAGTCGTCGGGTGTGTAGCTCAGGTGGTTAGAGCGCTACGTTGACATCGTAGAGGTCGCAGGTTCGAGTCCTGCCACTCCCACCAATTAAAATAAAGGCTTTCAGAAGGTTAACTTCCGAAAGCCTTTCGTTTTAGGTAACACATAGGTAACAAAAATAGGTATTTGTAGAAATTAGGGAATTTTTTTAAACTTGCTATTTGCCTAGCTAGTTTATGTATCCTATATTCAATATAAATTAATATCTTATGTAAAGAATTAAAATAAAACTTTTAGATCAGAAGTTTTGTAAAATTTATATTGAATAAAAAATACATCTTGGATATTTTATTAAAAAGGAAATACAAGGGGAACTTAAATGGGAAGAGATTTAACTGTTTCAGAGATTGATAGACAAAATATTTTAAATAATGACTATGCGTTGCATGAAATTCAAAAGGCTACAAAAATCTCAGGAATCTTTTTTGAGGGAAAACAAATTGTTACAAAAGAACAAGTCGCTTCTTTTTTTGAAGTATCTCCTAGAACAATAGAAAATTATATAGCAAAATATGAACAAGAATTGTTAAATAATGGTTACGAGGTTGTGTCTGGTAACAGATTGAAATTGCTAAAAAAAATAATAAAGGACAATGATGTCGCCGAAACGATTTTCGGTAACATAGATAAAGCACCTGCATTATCTATATTTGACTTTAGAGCCTTTTTGAATATTTCAATGATTATTACAGATAACGAAAGAGCTAGATTAATACGTCAACTTATTCTAGATATAGCAATAGATGTTATAAATCAAAGAACAGGAGGAGGAACAAAGTATATTAACCAAAGAGATGAAGATTTTCTTTCAACCTACTTTGCAGAAGAAAATTACAGACAAAAGTTTACAAATGCATTAAATGAATGTGTTGATATGGGAAAATTTAAATATCCCCTTTATACGGATAAAATTTATTTAAGTATTTTTAAAGAAAAAGCCCAGGAATATAGAAAAATTTTAAAATTAGAAAAAAGAGATAAAGTTAGAGATACATTGTATGCCGAAGTATTAGATATCATTTCAGCATATGAGTTTGGGTTTGCTGATATTATAATAGAAGAATACAATAAAAAAGGTAGAAAACTTAAGCAATATGAGGTCGATTTATTATTTAAAAATTTTGAAAGCCAGGCTCTTTGGAAACCATTGATAGAGAAAGCTAGAAATAAGATGGCAAGCAGAGACTTAGCTTTTAGAGATGCTTTGCATATGCAGTTGCAAGAATATATTACCCCAATTCAAAAAGATGATTTTGAAAGATTTATTGGGGAGAAAAGTAAGGAATTACTAGAGAGAATAAATGAAGCAAAAGATGTAATGGAAAGACTTAAAAATAGAGAATAATATGCTATATATAACACTGGAACAAGCACAAGAAATACACAGAAATACTGTGAATGTTAGTGGAGGAGGTGCTCTAGGCATCCTTGATATCGGGATGCTGGATATTCAAGATTGTAGTGGTTATATAGAGCTTTTTCAGCTGCAGCTACTTCTGAAAGATATTTTTGCATATTTTCTTCTGGCGTTTTTATAAAACCTGGTCTTGAAATTTTATGGCGTGTTACATCTTCAAATCTGTTTTCTCGTTTTCTAACATAGTTATTTTTATTTTGAGAAGAGCTCATTGTTGCCCCCCTTCTAAAAGGTTATTAATAAATTCAGATACTTGATTTGCGGCTAATATAAGAGCACTGTCAACATTGTGACTGTAACGAGCAGTTGTGCTTCGGATGCGATGTCCAAGCATTCCTGCTATTGTAAAGTCGTTGTATCCAAGTAAATTTGCAATGCTGGCAAATGTATGTCTCAATGAATGAAGAGTTATATCTGGTCTATAAAAAACAGTTCCACTATCTGCAGGGCTATCTTCCAGCTTGGAAGAGCAGATTCTATTAAAGATTTTGGGAAGACCAACGTAATGTCCATTTCCTTTTGTTGCCGGAAATACCCAAGGAGACCTATTTTTTGATTTAATCTCTTTTAAGAGGCTTAGGGCTGCAATTCCAAAGACTCTATTTTGTTTTCCGGTTTTGGTGTCTGGAAAACGAAAACATTGATTGTCAAAATCGATAAAATCCCAGCGCAAAGATAAAATTTCATCTTTTCTGCACCCTGTTAACAGTAAAAGCTTAATGGCATTAATAGCCTCTTTCTTGTCGCAATAAGAGGGGCGTTTAAGAGTTACTCCCAATAGCTTTATATCTTGAGGAGTTAGGAAAGTTTCTTTTGCTTGCGTTTTAGGTCTTTTTACAAATTTAGCCGGATTCTTATCTAAAAGCTCTCTGTTTATTGCAAAATTAAAAATAGCACTAAGCAACTGAACTGTTCTATTAGCAGCTTCATGTCCTCCGGTAACCCGACTTCTTCCTCGTATTTTGCATTGCTCCTGTGCCGATTTAACATTCCCGTTCATGATTTTTATCATCATTCTTTCTATATCCCCGGTATTAAGCTCAGAAAGGCGAATGTTTCCGATAATGGGTTTTATATGATGTGTTATTCTGCCTTGATCAATTTTTAGAGTGGATTCTTTTTTATGAGCTACACCTTCTGCCATATATAAATCACATAGCTCGGACACGTTCAAAATATTATTGCTTTTATTGCGGTGGTTTTTGGGATTGATTCCTTTGTTAATCATATCAATTAATTCAATGGCTTCAGCCCTTACATCATCAGGTGTCCGTTCAAATATTGAACCTAAAGTCATTTTTTCTTGTTTGCCGTTCATCCTATAGGTTAATATCCAGGATTTTTTCTTTCCTTGTATGCGAATAGCTAATTTTTTGATTTCATCATCAGTAAAGGTTTTGTCTTTATAAGTAAGGTCCTTAATTTGATTTACAAAGCTTTTAGATAATTTTGGCATGTCTCCCTCTCAGGTAACAGATAGGTAACTAATTTTAGTAAATTTATTCATTTAACATAATCGCTGAGAAGACATAAGTCAACATAAAACCATTGAAAAATAAGTAATTATCATATATAAGAGTAAATGAGAAAATAATATAAAACAAATAGAATTTACGTTGACATCGTAGAGGTCGCAAGTTCGAGTCTTGCCACTCCCACCAATTCAAAATCTCCTTCAGGGAGATTTTTTTTATGCAAAAAAGAACTTGCGACCTCGATAGAGGCTCGAGGATAAAAACAACCGGAGTAGCGGTTGTTTTGACCGCAAGAGGCGAAGTTTTGTTAGATTTGGGAGCCGACGGCAGACGGCGATCCAAATCTTAAAAAACGAGTGACCGCAGCGGAGTTGGCGCGCGCCAATAAGCGCAAGCCTTACGCAGCCAGAAAAAGTTCGAGTCTTGCCACTCCCACCAATTCAAAATCTCCTTCAGGGAGATTTTTTTTGTATTTATTCGACTAATAAGTTTTTCGGCAGATGCAGTCGGCCAAATGGTCGTCAACAAATCCCGTCGCCTGTAAAAAGGCATAACAAATCGTCGTGCCGAAGAATTTAAAACCCCGTTTTTTCATATCTTTGCTGATGGCGTCTGATTCCGGCGATGAGGCGGGAACCTCGCTTAAGGAGCGGAAATGGTTGACAATCGGCTTCTTCCCGGGGAAAAAAGACAGAATATAATTATGAAAGCTGCCAAACTCTTTTTGTATGCCCAAAAAAAGGCGGGCATTGGTAACGGCTGATTTTATTTTAAGCCGGTTTTTGATAATTCCGTCGAAAGTCATCAGTTTTTCAATGTCTTCATCGCTCATTTGTGCAGTCAGTTCAATGCTGAAATTGCAAAAAGCCCGGCGGTATCCTCCGCGTTTTTTTAGAATGGTCAGCCAGTTCAGGCCGGCTTGGGCACTTTCCAAAACCAGAAATTCAAACAATACGTTATCGTCGCTGACGGGCTTGCCCCATTCTTCATCGTGATATTTCACATAAAGACTGTCTGTTCCGCACCAGCCGCAGCGCCCGTTGATGATATCCTGCATTTTAGTCTCCTGTTTGGGTTTTGTTCACTATAACCGACTGGCGATTAAAATTGCATTAAAACAGAAAAATGTTGGAGTGTCGTTTTAATTTTTTTACAGGCAAAAATATGCTTTATTGGTATAAATAAAATTGTCAATAGAAAATTTTGTCTAATTTAGAGCTAGCACATATTGACAAATCGGTGAAGAAACGGTATTAATAACCTATGAGCAAACAACCATAGGAGAAAATACCATGATTACCAACGAGCAAGCAGCCAAAATGTTTGAACAGCCCACCATTGAAGCTGTTCCGACCGATATGAAGCGGATTATTATTCCGGCTTATGGCTTTGCCGGCGCCAGAGATGCCAAGCGTGAAGAATGGGGTGCCGACGGACCGTTTATGGAAGATGTTAAAGGTTTGGTTTTCCATAATCCGAAAGATAATTGCGAACAGGTGCTGAAACAAAAAGACGGCTGCCTGATTTGTTATGACGCGCCCGGCCGCAAAGAAAAAATCAACCGGTATATTGAACAGCATCCGGAAACGTTTAATAACATTATCCATCTTAACAAGTTTATTAATTATTTGAAAGAAAATGTTGTCAATGAGGGCGGCAAGGCAGATTTGTGGGATACGGACGTCAATTTCGCCGCCGGATTAAAAGATGCTCCGGCCAAGGAGGATATTAAGATAGGCAAGGTCTTTTCTTCCGTAAAGAAAAAAGAAGCAGTCAATGCCGTTTTGGTTAATCCCGGTGTGGAATTTGAAGGCCCGGCGGGAACTCCTCAGATTGCGGACAAAGACGGCGCTTATCTGGTCAAGGACGGCAGCGGCATCCGCATGGTGCAGAAAGCCGAGTTTCTCAAGGCTTATTCCATCACCAAAGTTCCGGCAACGAACGGACGTCAGTTTGTCCGCGAATAAGACACCTGCTTTTGAATGGAGGCGCAAATGTCAACAATAAAAACAATAAAAGAAAGAATGACGGCTCTGAAAAACAAATGTATTTCCAGAATGTCAAAAGTCGGCAAAATTCAGCCGTCGGATCAGGAAGCGGTTGAAAAGGTCAAAAACTGCGCAACACCGTCTTCTTATTATAATTTTCTCGGAAAAACGGAGCAGAAAGTTGAAAAAGAAGCCTCCGTCCGCAAAATTAAAAATCGGAATGATGATTATTTTGTTGCCGACGGGGCAACCAGTCTCCGGCGTCAAATTTTTTTCGGTGATCCCAGAATGAGCGATCCCGCCTTGGTTGATACGACGTTTCGTCATATTGCGGTCATGTATCAGGATAAGATTGTTTCCGTATCCATTGCCGCTAATAATACGATAGAAGAAGGAGAGAGCAAAGTTCCCGATAGATGCATTTCTCTTGATGACAGTTACAACCGGGTTGAATTGGACGCAGGAACGGATATTTATGATACGAATGCGGTCCGCTATCAAATAAAAGATAATAAAGAACTGGCTAACTTTTTTGATAAGTTCGTTATCGTGACGCCTGAAGAAAGAAAAGCTTATCAGGACTATGAAGCCCGGCAGGAACGGGAAGCCGCCTTGCAGGCCAAACGACAGGAACGGGAAAATCGCGAAGCCCGAAAAGCCGCGCGGAAAAAAGCCGAACAGGATGCAGCCCGGGCGGCCGCCGCAAAGAAAGAGGCTCTTAACGAACAAAGGAGACAGAAAAAACTGAGGGAAAGATTCGTCGGAAAAGAATAAAACCGACGGCTTTATAGAACCGGATGCGGCGAAAGCATCCGGTTTTTTTATGAATGCAGCCGGAAAATAATTATATTGTTTCCGTCTTCATAATTTATTTAGCGCTGATGCAGAATAATATGTCAGACAGAATTTATAAGGACCAAGGAAATGACCGAAAAAGAAAAAATGCTGGCGGGAAAGCTTTATTTTGCCGAAGATGAGGAATTGTCGGGCTTGCGACGCCGGGCCCGCAATTTATGCCACGAGTTTAATGCGACCAATGAAGATGAAAAACCGCGCCGGCGGGAAATCATTCAAAGCCTGTTCGGACATATCGGGCGCAATCCCGGCATACATCCGTCTTTTCATTGTGATTACGGTTTTCCCATCCGTGCGGGAGACAATTTTTATGCCAATTACGATTGCATCATTCTGGATGTCTGCCCGGTAACCATCGGAGACAATGTTATGTTCGGCCCGCGGGTCTGCATTTATACGGCCGAGCACCCGCTTGATGCGGAAATCCGCGCCACCGGCATTGAGTTCGGCAAACCCGTAACCATCGGAAATAATGTCTGGATCGGCGGCAACAGCGTTATCAATCCGGGCGTAACTATCGGCAGTAATGTTGTCATCGGTTCTGGTTCGGTTGTCACCAAAGACATTCCCGCTAACGTGATAGCGGCCGGCAATCCCTGTCGGATTCTCCGCCCTTTGACGGAAGAAGACCGGCAATACTGGAGCCGTCTGCGCCGTGAAACGGAAAACGCATCATAAAAAGCCGCCGGAATAAAATTCCGTTAAATAGATTTTAACGGCTCGGGCTTATGCTGAAACAAGTTTGAGACAATCCGCGGCAAAAGGTGAGAGCATGGCTCATAAAGTTTTTTATATTTTCCGTCACGGCGAAACGGATTTTAACCGTGAGGGACGCTGGCAGGGGGCCGGACACAATCCCGAACTCAACCTGGCCGGCGTGGCTCAGACTCATCTGCTGACCGAAACCCTGCGTCCGCTGGGTATGCGGATAATCTATTCCAGCCCGTTGCAGCGTGCCTTGCAGACGGCTGAAATTATCGGCCGTGAACTTCATATTCCCGTTATTGTCAATAATGACCTGATCGAGGGCAATTTCGGCATCAATGAAGGCCAATACCATAAAGACATTATCCTGACTGAAGAATATAAAAACTGGCGGAATCTTGACGCTGAATATATTCATTTCCGCTTTGAAGGCGGCGAGAGCAAATATGAAATTATGCAGCGCATGTTTGCCGCGGTTTCCGCCTTGCTGGAAACCCCCGAAGAGGTCATCGGCATATCGTCCCACAGTGCGGCAATCCGCTGCTTGATGTTGCAGTTCGGTCTGAAAATGAAACGGCTTGAAAACGGCGCCCTGCTGCGCCTGACGTATAATGACGGCACCTGGAGCGTGGAGGAAATTTGTGATGACAGCGAATGAAAAGGAACAAATGATGATAGACGATATTCTGGACTTTATGCGCCTGGCCGGAGACATTGCCCGCGGTGCTCAGAACCACCTCGACGCCTCGGCCAATTACCTCAAAGCCGAAAGCGTTACCTCTGTGGTAACCGCGGCCGATTTGGAAATCAGCCAACTCTTCCGCCAGTTTGTTGCCCGCCGTTTTGCTGATACGGACTATGTGATTATTGATGAAGAAAGCCTGAATACGCTGGGGGAGGACAAATGGCAGCGGATTAATCAGGCGGAGTATCAGTTTATTATTGACCCGATTGACGGCACATTGCCTTATTCCTGCTCTCAGGCGCTGTACGGTATTTCTGTCGGCATCTTCCGCCGGGGCAAACCCTGCTGCGGCGCATTATATATGCCGGCGACCCGTGAACTCGCCTGTTTTGACGGCGCGGAAGTCCGCCTGGTGCGTGAAGCTTTTCAGCCGGAAGAAGAAACCGAGGTCTTGCAGCCGCAGATTCGCTGTTCCTGCCCGATAATTTTCGGACATCCCTGGAACACGCCGCTGACCGAAGATTTTAAATTGTCGGAAACCGTCTTTGTTAACTATTATTCCGCGGTGGTACAGCTGCTTTATTTGGTGACGCAGCGTGCCCGCGCTTATGCTTTTTATATGTCAATCTGGGATTTGGCCGGCGGCTGGGCCATCGGCCGGGCGATGGGACTGCGGCTGTATCGGCTTCAGGACGGACAGGAAATTACCGAACTCTCAGCGGCGGATTTTGATGACAATCTGCACCTGAAAAGCGTTTGTGTCATGTGCCGGCCTGATGATCTGGCTTATGTTCAAAAAATATTGGAAGTAGCGCCGCGACTGCGTTAAGCCCGTTCAAACGGGCGGCAGATGTCTATCCATGCAGCCGCGCCGGCATATCTGAACAATTCGTCCGGTGCTAGTTCAATCGCCGAATTGCTGCTGCCGCAGGCCGGAAAAACCGTTTCAAAGCGTTGCAGTGATACATCCAGATAAACCGACGGTTTGGGGTCGGGCAAAGCAAACGGACATACGCCGCCGACTGCATGCCCTGTGGCAGACAGCACTTCTTCGGCAGACAGCATTTTGGCTTTGCAGTGAAAATAGTCTTTAAATTTATGATTGTCTATTTTCATGTCGCCCGCCGCTACGACCAAAACAACGCTGCCGTTGACAGCAAAAGAAAGTGTTTTGGCAATCCGTGCCGGTTCCGTGTTTAATGCCCGGGCTGCCAGTTCAACCGTTGCGGACGATTGTGATAATTCAATAACAGCCTTGCCTTCTGCGGCAAAAAAGTGTTTGACTTTCTCTATTGTCATCGGTTACGGCTATCGTTGGCGGTAAGATGCCAGAATATTGTCTATGTTTTTTTTGTGTATCATTCTGACCTCATGTTTGGCGGCAGAAAATTGCAGGGCCGCTTTAAGTCTTTCTGAGAATTTAACTTTGCGCCCTTCTTTGGCTGCTTTTTCATAAAATGTTTTGAAAAACGGATTGCGTTTCATGTTTTCGTTTTCCAAACTGTTATGAGCCGTTGCCGCACCGACGGAAACGGCATTGCGGAATTTTAATAATTTGGCCCGCAGAGAAAGTGGCTGATTGTCTTTTTGCATCCATTTTTTTAGTCCGGCATTAAATCCGTTCGACAGATGCTTGGTTTGTGTCAAAACGGCCCAAACGGTTCCTCCGGCAGCAAGCCCCGCAACGGGGCCGCCCATAGCCGCTGCTGCCGACAGGGCAACTCCCGTAACCATAACTTTAGCACCTGTTTTAACACTTTCTTTTATCGCGTCTTTAAGCATATTTTTTTGTGTATTTGTCAATTTGAGCATAATTGTCTCCTCGAGCCAAACCTGAATTAAACAGAGTATAATAAATTTAGACAAAAAAATCAACTTAAATTGTCATTTATAAAAATCTCCCCGTTATGAGGGGAGATAAAGTCGGTGTAAGCATCTGAATCAGCAGATATGGTCGAATTCCTGTTTCAAATCTCGGTTAAACATGCCGCGGATGGTTTCTTTTATATCGGCTTTTTCGTAAATAACCTTATATAAAGCCTGACAAATCGGCATATCGATTCCCTTGGCATCGGCAATTGTCTTGACGGCTTCCAGCGTCGGAACACCTTCCGCCAGTTTGCCGAAATCTTCCCCGCGGGCAAATTTCTCGCCGAACATCCGGTTGTGGCTGTGTTTTGAAAACAGGGTCGCTTCATAATCGCCGAGATGCGCCAGCCCGTAAGCCGTATGCGGATTTCCGCCGAAATAACCGATTAACCGTCCCACCTCAATCGGCGCCCGGGCCATCAGGGCCCCCTTCAGTCCATACCATTCCAAACCGTCCAAAATGCCGGCAGCCAGACCGATAACATTTTTCAGTGCCGCGCCGACCTGATTGCCGATTAAATCTGAACCGTAATAAAAACGGATTAAATCGCTTTGCAGATTTTTAATCAGCATATCTTTGGTTGCTTCTTCGTATGAATCGATAACCGCGCAGGAGGGAACTTTTTTCATATAATCCTGAACATGTCCCGGTCCGGCCAAAACGGCAATATGAATATCCTGTTTGATTTCCTGCTTCATGATGTCGTGCATAATGGCGGCGCTGGGCGTTTCCAGTCCTTTCATCGCCAGCAGAAATGTTTTGCCGCTGAGGTCAAAAGCATTCAGCTCGCGGCACAAACCGCGAAAATGCTGACAGCCGATAGAAACAATGATAATTTCGTTGCCCAGAACATCTGCCAGCTTGTCATGAAGTTCCATATTGTCGGAAAGGGTCAGATACGGATTTTTGCGGGTGTCGCGCAGTTCGATAAAATTCGGCGATGTCGGAATGTCATACATGTCAACCTTTTCAAAACCGCAGTAGTTTCCGGCATACCAGCCTAAAAAGGTGCCCCAGCGGCCGCATCCGATTAATGATATTTTCTTCATGACATAGTCCTTTAATGAGTTATCAAAATAATAACCCTTATCTACCGCAATTTAACCTAAATTGCAAGAGAGGACTCAACAAGTCACAGCAGCTTAAATGGAATTGTTCTTAATGTGCTGACGCCCGACGATTGCATTGATATGGTCAAATTCTTCAAAGGATTTGTAAGCGTAATCATAGCTTTTTTTGTCATAGTCGTAAAAGACCTTATTGGCCAGCGTGGCAATGGCATTGTCTATGCGCTGAAAAGCGGCATTGTAATCGGAATTGAAATTGTTTTTGGTGCGTTTTTTGACCACATCGTGATAGGCCGAAATGACCTTTGCGGTTTCATCGGCGGAATTGGCATAGCCTTTCTCTTCAAAGTCGCGCATAATCCGTGCGGTCGTTTGATAGAAGCATTTATTGGTTAAAATACTTCTCTGCTTTTTATTGTTACCATCAATAATCATGACATAACATCCATTTTTATTCCGTAACGTTTATGTAGCATAAGTTTTTTTAATTTGCAAGCCCCAGTGTCGGGCGCGGAATAAAAAAACTTTGTATTTCGTTTTCAGAATAGCGCCGAACGGTTAATAAGAGATTAATGTCGCTTTGCCGCCCGGTTTCTGAACATTTTAATTGCAATTTAACTTTTAGCCTTTAGAATGGTTTCCGCAGTTCAGAGATGAGCTGCGGAGTGTCGAAACTCCCGAAAGAAAAAGAACGACTCCTTATTGAGGGGAGCCGGAGATATAAGCCTATATGGTCGAATAATCCGGACTGTTTCTTTCACAGTTTCGAACTCCCCCACCTTTAGTTTCAAAGGTGGGTTTTGTTTTAACCAAATTATCTTTG
>ENA-ORUV01001001-ORUV01001001.1-human-gut-metagenome-genome-assembly--contig:-NODE-1001-length-14336-cov-129.147_pt1 | contig 14336 bp, 9 predicted proteins | sample MGYA00242089_ERZ509229 | MGnify/ENA primary metagenome ERZ509229 (study PRJEB26280, sample SAMEA2338805) | human gut metagenome | biome: human gut; feature: human-associated habitat; material: faeces...
ATCTTCTCAGTAACCAATGGTTTGATAATAAATGCCATATTCTAATATCTCCTTTTTACTTTGTTAAGATTTGGTCGATTGTCTCAAGCGACTTTTCAGTAATCACTACAACATCAGCATTCAAAATTTTGTACGAATTGACGTTAGATGCGAGGATAACCTCAGAGCGCTGTAAGTTACGAGCAGACAAATATACGTTTTTATTTGATTCTGGCAAAACGAAGAGTACCTTTTTGCCCTCGATTTTAAGATTCTTAAGAACACTTAAGAATTCTTTAGTCTTTGGAGCCTCAAAAGTGAAATCTTCCAACATCACGATAGAGTTCTCCTGAGCCTTGTAAGACAGAGCAGACTTACGAGCAAGAATCTTTACTTTCTTATTCAATTTGAAGCGATAATCACGTGGCTTAGGACCAAAAACGCGAGCACCACCTACGAGTACAGGTGAGTTAATATCACCACGGCGAGCACCGCCGCCGCCCTTCTGACGACCAAGCTTACGAGTAGAACCGCTCATCTCGCTTCTCTCCTTAGACTTAGCTGTACCCTGACGCTGGTTAGCGAGATACTGCTTTACGTCAAGATAGAGAACGTGATCGTTAGGCTCAATGCCGAAGACTGCATCATTAAGAGCTACCTTGCGGCCGGTCTCCTGACCTTTGATATCTAATACGCTAACTTCCATTATTTCTCAATTAAAACAGTTGAACCTTTGCATCCAGCGAAAGAACCCTTAACAATAAGAAGATTCTGCTCTGGAATTACCTTTAACACCTGAAGGTTCTGAGTTGTAACTCTGTCACCTCCCATTTGGCCGCCCATGCGCATACCCTTGAATACCTTTGCAGGGTAAGAACAAGCACCAATAGATCCCGGCTTACGAGCGCGGTCATCCTGACCGTGAGTAGACTGACCTACACCACCGAATCCGTGACGCTTAACAACGCCCTGGAAGCCTTTACCCTTTGATGTACCAATTACATCAACGAACTTGCAATCGTTGAAGATTTCAACTGTAATTGTGTCACCGAGGTTGTACTCCTCATCAAACTTGAACTCGGCCAAGTGCTTCTTAGGTGTTGTGCCTGCCTTCTTGAAGATTCCCATCATAGGCTGAGAAGTACGCTTCTCCTTTGCCTCTTCGAAACCTAACTGATAAGCCTTGTAACCATCCTTTTCTACAGTTTTCACCTGGGTTACAACACAAGGACCTACTTCGATAACAGTGCACGGAATATTCTTACCGTCGGCACTGAAAACGGATGTCATTCCGATTTTTTTTCCAATTAATCCTGGCATTTCAATTTAAATTTAAATAATTAGACTTTGATTTCTACTTCTACACCACTTGGCAATTCAAGCTTCATCAAGGCATCAACTGTCTTAGCTGTTGAGCTGTAGATGTCAATGAGACGCTTGAAATCTGAGAGCTGGAACTGCTCGCGAGACTTCTTGTTAACGAAAGTACTGCGGTTTACAGTAAAAATACGCTTGTGTGTTGGCAATGGAATAGGACCACTAACGATAGCGCCTGTTGCCTTTACAGCCTTCACAATCTTCTCAGCTGACTTGTCAACCAACTGGTGGTCGTAAGACTTCAGCTTAATTCTGATTTTCTGACTCATTTTTAAAATTAAGTTATTATTATATGAATTATTTAGTCTAATGGAAGAAGAGGTACGCTGCTTAAGAGTCATTCGCTAAGCAGCGCCTCATCTTACCGTTATTTCTTTGTTATTAAAGAAGATCTGCGTGACCCTTAACCTCCTCCAACACAGCCTTAGCAATTGTTGAAGAAAGAGGTGCATGATGATCGTACTCCATAGAACTTGTTGCACGACCAGAAGTGATAGTACGCAAAGCTGTTACATAACCGAACATCTCAGCCAATGGAACCATTGCCTTTACGATGCGAGCACCGCTACGACCTTCTTCCATACCCTGAACGAGACCACGGCGCTTGTTCAAGTCACCGATTACGTCACCCATGTTCTCTTCTGGAGTAACAACCTCTACCTTCATGATAGGCTCCATCAAAACTGGACCAGCCTTAGGGCAAAGTACCTTGAATGCCTGATGTGCTACCAACTCGAATGACAACTGGTCAGAGTCAACTGGGTGGAAGCTACCATCGGTCAAAGTCACCTTCAAACCTGTCATTGGGAAGCCACCGAGTACACCATTTGACAAGCAATCAGCGAAGCCCTTCTGTACAGATGGGATGAATTCCTTAGGAACGTTACCACCCTTAACCTCGTTGATGAACTGCAAGTCGCCTTCCTTGTAATCCTCGTCCTTAGGACCGATGGTTACATCGATACAAGCAAACTTACCACGACCACCAGACTGCTTCTTATAAGTTTCACGGCTCTGAGCTGTCTTAGTGATAGCCTCCTTGTAGTTAACCTGAGGCTTACCCTGATTACACTCAACCTTGAACTCACGCTTCAAACGGTCGATGATGATATCCAAGTGGAGCTCACCCATACCAGAGATGATAGTCTGACCGCTCTGCTCGTCTGTACGAACTGTGAAGGTTGGGTCCTCTTCAGCCAACTTAGCGAGACCATTGTCCATCTTAGCGATGTCAGCCTGGCTCTTTGGCTCAACTGCAATAGAGATCACAGTATCAGGGAATGTCATAGACTCCAATACAATTGGGTGATCCTCATCACAGAGTGTATCACCAGTACGGATATCCTTGAAACCTACACCTGCACCGATATCACCTGCGTCGATAGACTCCATAGGGATTTCCTGCTTAGAGTTCATCTGGAACAGACGGCTGATACGCTCGCGCTTGCCAGAACGTGGGTTGTAAACATAAGAACCAGCAACGACCTTACCTGAGTAAACGCGGAAGAATACCAAGCGGCCCATGAATGGGTCAGTAGCAATCTTAAATGCGAGAGCAGATGTTGGTTCATCCTCAGATGGTTTACGATCCTCTTCCTCCTCTGTATCAGGGTTAGTACCGATGATATTTGGAGTATCCATTGGTGAAGGCAAGAATGCACATACATAGTCGAGCAATGGCTGAACACCCTTGTTCTTGTATGAAGAACCGAGCAACATTGGGCAGCACTCCATAGCACAGCAACCCTTACGGATAGCAGCAAGAAGCTTTTCTTCTGGAATATCCTTACCATCGAGATAAAGTTCCATAACCTCATCATCGAAGTTTGCAGCACCCTCAAGGAGCTTATCACGCCACTCAGCAGCCTCGTCAGCCAAGTCTGCAGGGATATCCTCTACATCATACTCAGCACCCATAGTCTCATCGTGCCAAAGGATAGCCTTCATCTTAATGAGGTCAACTACACCCTTGAAGTTCTCCTCTGCACCAATAGGAATCTGAATAGCAATTGGATTAGCGCCCAAGATATCCTTCATCTGCTGAACTGTCTCGAAGAAGTTAGCACCAGAACGATCCATCTTGTTTACATAACCAATACGAGGTACATTGTACTTATCAGCCTGGCGCCATACAGTCTCTGACTGAGGCTGAACACCGTCAGCAGCAGAATATGTAGCAACAGCACCATCGAGTACACGGAGTGAACGCTCAACCTCAGCAGTGAAGTCAACGTGTCCCGGAGTATCGATCAAGTTAATCTTATAAGACTTACCAAGATAATTCCAGTTACAAGTAGTAGCTGCAGAAGTAATAGTGATACCACGCTCCTGCTCCTGGGCCATCCAGTCCATAGTTGCAGCACCATCGTGTACCTCACCGATCTTATGAGTCTTACCTGTATAGAACAAGATACGCTCAGATGTTGTTGTTTTACCGGCATCGATGTGCGCCATGATACCGATGTTACGTGTCAAATGTAAATCGCGATTTGCCATTTTCTTATATACCTATTAATTAAATTAGAATCTGAAGTGAGCAAATGCACGGTTAGCCTCAGCCATACGATGCATATCCTCCTTACGCTTAAATGCACCACCCTGGTTGTTGTAAGCATCCATAATCTCAGCAGCCAACTTATCTGCCATAGTCTTACCACCACGCTTACGAGCGAATGCAATAAGATTCTTCATAGAGATACTTTCCTTACGATCAGGACGAATTTCAGTAGGAACCTGGAATGTAGCACCACCGATACGACGGCTCTTAACCTCTACCTGAGGAGTGATGTTATCGAGTGCCTGCTTCCAAATCTCAAGTGCAGACTTTTCCTCGTTAGCCATCTTAGCCTTAACGGTATCCAATGCATTATAGAAAATTTCATATGATGTATTCTTCTTACCATCATACATCAAGTGATTAACGAACTTTGAGACCTTCTGGTCGTTGAAGACTGGATCTGGGAGGATCACACGCTTCTTTGGTTTTGCTTTTCTCATTTTTAATTGAAAAATTTTAAATTCTGCGGAGGCTGTTTACTGTTCTTCAACGTTCGCACCCGAACATTTACTCAACCTATTTACTTCTCCAGCAAAACGTTTTGAATAAAAATAATGTTTTTACCTAAACTCCCAACCTTCTCCGATCGTGAGTTTTCGGTTTTGTCTAAATTTTAAGAATTACTTCTTAGCCTTTGGACGTTTAGCACCGTACTTAGAACGACGCTGTGTACGATTTGCAACACCTGCAGTATCAAGAGTACCACGAACGATGTGATAACGTACACCTGGGAGATCTTTAACACGACCACCACGAACCAACACGATTGAGTGCTCCTGCAAATTGTGACCCTCTCCTGGGATGTAAGAGTTAACCTCTTTAGAGTTTGTCAAACGAACACGAGCAACCTTACGCATTGCTGAATTAGGCTTCTTAGGAGTTGTGGTGTAAACACGAACACAAACACCACGACGCTGAGGACATGAATCCAAAGCTGGTGACTTGCTCTTGTCAACCAAAACCTGTCTGCCTTTTCTTACCAATTGTGAAATAGTAGGCATAATTAAACTTTTTAATTTATATATTATTTTTTGTTATTATCTACCAATTTTTCGAAGAAGCCACTTCGTCGGTGCCTTTTTCGGGGTGCAAAGTTACGATTTTTCCTTTAAACCACCTAATTTATCTAAAAGCAAATTTCATGCAACTTTAAATTTTAACTAAAAATAACTTTTCTATATTAAAATTAAAAAGCAAATGGGTAAAATTGACCCCTTTTGCAGCAATTGTTACAATGTTGTTAGAGCTTTTCTATAGTATGTCTGTTAGGTTATAACGACTCTGTTAATATCAGTTTTTTATTGGCTAATTTAGTATAAGAAAGTATGCTATACGAAGGGTTAAGCTTCACCCTTTGGAATCTTGAATGGAGCAATTGGCTCTTCAGGTGCCTGTGGCAACTTGATTGTACCAAATGCCTGTTCGAAATTATAGATATTACTCTGCAGAGCCTGCAACAAACGCTTAGCATGTTCTGGAGCCATAATCACGCGACTCTTAATCTGTGGCTGTGGCATTCCTGGCATTACGCATGCAAAGTCTAAGATGAAATCTGAAGTGGAGTGAGTGATGAGCGCCAAATTAGAATATGTGCCCTCTGCTACTTCAGGCTTAATACCCATTTGAAACTGGTTCTGATTGTCTTTTTTATTATCTTCCATATTTCTTTAAGTTTATAAGGTAAAACATTTAATTAACGGATGCAAACTTACACAAAAAATCTGATATGAGCAAACTTTTTAGCTATTTTTTAAAGAAAGACAGAAATAAAAAGCGAAACAAATGAGAATAGAAACTACAAATTTCAGAGAATCAAAGATTAAACATCAAAGGGAAAAAGCAAATTCTTCTTAGAATAAAAGCCAAAGATCATATAAACAAAATGGGTATATCATTGCTGACATACCCATTTTTATTATGTATATATACATTATTATATTTGTATATAGAAATCTATTTACTGTTATCTCCTATTTATTATAGAAGTCAAGCAGCATTACTCACCAATAGAAGGGTCTGTATAGTCGAGTACATTCTTTCTATTGGCCTGCATACGCTCATATTCTTCCTTAGAGCCTACGATAAGTTTATCCCACTGACGAAGACCAGTACCTGCAGGAATCAAGTGTCCGCAGATTACATTCTCCTTCATACCCTCGAGATAATCTACCTTACCACGGATGGCTGCCTCATTCAAGACCTTAGTAGTTTCCTGGAATGATGCAGCACTCATGAAGCTCTTAGTACCAAGAGCTGCACGGGTAATACCCTGAAGAATCTGAGTAGATGTAGCAGACACAGCATCACGTACCTGAACGAGTTTCTTGTCACGACGCTTCAATGCAGAGTTCTCATCACGCAACTTACGGGCAGTAATGATCTGACCAGGCTTGAGATTCTCGCTATCACCGGCATCGGTAACAACCTTCTTACCCCAGATACGATCATTCTCTTCTGCAAAGTCGAGTTTATCTACCAACTCCTGCTCAAGGAATGTAGTATCACCTGGATCGTCGATTCGAACCTTACGCATCATCTGGCGCACAACAACCTCGAAGTGCTTATCGTTGATAGCCACACCCTGAAGACGATATACGTCCTGAATCTGGTTTACGATATACTCCTGAACGGCAGTAGGACCCATAATAGCAAGGATATCGCCTGGAGTTACACTACCATCAGACAATGGAGTACCTGCACGTACGGCATCGTGCTCCTGTACCAGAATCTGCTTTGAAAGAGATACGAGATACTTCTTCTGGTCACCAGTCTTAGAAGTAACGATAATCTCACGGTTACCACGTTTTACCTTACCCATTGTTACCTCACCGTCGATTTCAGAAACGACAGCAGGGTTAGATGGATTACGTGCCTCAAGCAACTCGGTTACACGTGGAAGACCACCGGTAATATCACCAGCACCACCTACGGCACGTGGAATCTTAACCATTACCTCACCAGTCTTGATAGTTTGACCATCCTCAACAGCCAAGTGACCACCTACAGGGAAGTTATAAGTACCGAGAACCTCACCATTAGCACCGATTACATCACAAGATGGAACCATTGCCTTATTCTTAGAGTCGGTGATGATCTTCTCCTCAAGACCAGTAGTTTCATCGACCTCAGCACGATAAGTAGCATCTTTCTGTACATCATTGAATTTCAATGTACCAGCATACTGGCTCACGATTACGGCGTTGAATGGGTCCCACTTAGCAATGACAGTACCCTTATCTACGATTTCACCTTCTTTATGATAGAGAGAAGAACCATAAGGTACATTCAATGAAGAAAGAATGATATTTGTATTAGGATCTACGAAACGGATTTCAGCAAGGTGGCTTACAACCTTCTCGCAATTAATATCGTTACCTTCCTCATCTTCCTCTACGAATGGAACAGTGCTCAACTCGTCGAATTCGATACGTGCCTTGTTCTTTGCCTCGATCTTAGCATTAGCTGCAGCGTTGGAAGCAATACCACCGGCGTGGAATGTACGGAGAGTCAACTGAGTACCAGGCTCACCGATAGCCTGTGCTGCGATGACACCCACAGCCTCACCCAACTGTACCATACGGGCAGTAGCCAAGTTGCGGCCATAGCACTTCATGCAGACACCCTTCTTGCTTTCGCAAGTGAGTACAGAACGGATTTCTACACTTTCGATAGGAGAATCCTCGATTGCCTTAGCCTTAGCTTCAGTAATCTGATCACCAGCAGCAACAATCAATTCGCCAGTTGTAGGATGGATTACATCGTGTACAGAAACACGGCCCAAGATACGCTCATAGAGAGAAGAGATAACCTCATCACCATTCTTCAAAGCTGTGCAAACCAAGCCGCGCAATGTACCACAATCCTCTTCAGTAATGATCACGTCATGAGAAACGTCTACAAGACGACGGGTGAGGTAACCTGCATCGGCAGTCTTCATAGCGGTATCGGCAAGACCCTTACGCGCACCGTGGGAAGCGATAAAGTACTCCAACACAGACATACCCTCCTTAAAGTTGGAGAGGATAGGGTTTTCAATGATCTGCGCACCTTCAGCACCAGCCTTCTGAGGCTTAGCCATCAAACCACGCATACCAGACAACTGCTTAATCTGATCCTTAGAACCACGGGCTCCGGAATCAAGCATCATGTATACGGCGTTGAATCCCTGGTCAGCTTCGGTCATCTCCTTCATCAAGATATTACCCAAATCTGTATTTACGTGAGTCCACGCATCAATAACCTGGTTGTATCGTTCCTTGTTGGTGATGAAACCCATATTATAGTTATTGGTAATTTCCTCAACCTCCTTGCGACCGCGCTCAACAATAGCTTCCTTCTCTGGTGGAATAATAATATCACCAAGGTTGAATGACAATCCTGCGACATAAGCCATACGATAACCTAAGTTCTTGATTCCATCAAGGAATTCACAAGCCTTAGCCATACCTACAGCCTTGATAACATTAGAAATCAAACCACGGAGGGTTTTCTTGGAAATCACATCATTGAAGAAGCCAACTTCATCAGGAATGATACCATTAACGATGACACGTCCAACAGAAGTTTCTACCATTCGTTTCTGGATTGTACCATCAACCAAGTCGTCAACTACAACCTTAATCAAAGCATGAAGATCACATCGGCCCTCGTTACGAGCAATCAATGCCTCTTCAGGACCATAGAATGTCAAGCCCTCACCCTTTGCACCTGGACGAATCTTAGTAATATAGTAAAGACCAAGCACCATATCCTGAGAAGGAACGGTGATAGGCGCACCATTGGCTGGGTTGAGAATATTATGACTCTGAAGCATCAGGATTTGAGCCTCCAAAACAGCCTCATTGCTCAATGGAAGGTGAACAGCCATCTGGTCACCATCGAAGTCGGCGTTGAACGCTGTACATGCCAATGGATGCAACTGAATAGCCTTACCCTCAATCATCTTAGGCTGGAATGCCTGGATACCGAGTCGGTGAAGCGTAGGGGCACGGTTCAACATAACCGGATGACCCTTCATTACATTTTCAAGAATATCCCAGATAACTGGCTCGCGACGATCAACAATCTTCTTGGCACTTTTTACAGTCTTTACGATACCACGCTCTATCAACTTACGGATGATAAATGGTTTGTAAAGCTCTGCAGCCATCAGTTTAGGAAGGCCACACTCACCCATCTTCAATTCTGGACCTACAACGATTACAGAACGGGCAGAATAGTCAACACGCTTACCCAGCAAGTTCTGACGGAAACGACCCTGCTTACCCTTTAAAGAGTCAGAGAGTGACTTCAAAGGACGATTGCTCTCACTCTTTACAGCAGAACTCTTGCGTGAATTGTCGAACAAGCTGTCAACAGCCTCCTGCAACATACGCTTCTCGTTACGGAGAATAACCTCAGGAGCCTTGATCTCAACCAATCTCTTCAAACGGTTGTTACGGATAATCACACGACGATAGAGGTCATTCAAGTCTGATGTTGCAAAACGACCACCATCCAATGGTACCAACGGACGAAGCTCAGGTGGAGTAACAGGAATAATCTTCATGATCATCCATTCTGGCTTGTTAATACCCTTACTAGCACGGAAACCTTCTACAACTTGCAGACGCTTAAGAGCCTCAGTTTTACGCTGCTGACTAGAATCGTTATTTGCGCGATCGCGGAGTTCGTATGACAAAGAGTCAAGGTCTACATTCTGGAGCAACTGATAAATTGCTTCAGCACCCATTTTTGCTATAAACTTATTTGGGTCAGTATCGTCCAAAAGTTCATTGTCACCATTAGGATCATACTGGTCAAGAAGAGCCATATATTCATCTTCTGACAAGAGATCAAGTTTGTGAGAACCGTTCAATTCAAGACCATCAGCATCAGTCTTTCCCTCAAGAATACCAGGCTGGATAACTACATACTTCTCGTAGTAAATGACAGCATCAAGTTTCTTGGTCGGCATACCCAAAAGGTAACCAATCTTATTTGGAAGAGAACGGAAATACCAAATATGAGCAACAGGTACGACAAGCTCAATGTGACCAGAGCGTTCACGACGAACTTTCTTCTCTGTAACCTCTACACCACATCGGTCGCAGACGATTCCCTTATAACGGATACGCTTGTACTTGCCGCAGGCGCATTCATAGTCCTTAGTAGGACCAAAAATACGCTCGCAGAACAAGCCATCACGCTCCGGCTTATATGTACGATAATTAATGGTTTCCGGTTTAGTAACCTCACCATACGAATTTTCCAAGATCTCCTCTGGCGAAGCGAGACCGATGGTAATCTTCGTAAAATTATTCTTTACCTTTGTATCTTTTTTGAAAGCCATGTTTCTATATCTAAATTAGGGGTTCTCAAAATTAATCAAGTTTGATGCTCAATCCAAGACCACGAAGCTCATGGAGCAATACGTTGAGAGACTCTGGAATGCCAGGTGTTGGCATTGGGTCGCCCTTCACGATTGCCTCGTATGCCTTGCTACGTCCTACAACGTCATCCGACTTGATAGTCAGAATCTCCTGCAATACGTGGCTTGCACCGAATGCCTCGATGGCCCAAACCTCCATCTCTCCGAAACGCTGACCACCAAACTGTGCTTTACCACCAAGTGGCTGCTGAGTAATCAGAGAGTAAGGACCGATAGAACGAGCGTGCATCTTGTCTTCTACCATGTGACCCAACTTCAAGAAGTAAGTCATACCTACGGTAGCTGGCTGGTCGAACTTCTCACCAGTCTCACCATCATAGAGGTAAGTAGAGCAGAAACGAGGCAGGCCTGCCTTGTCTGTCCATACTGAGAGATCCTCAAGATGAGCACCGTCGAAGATAGGAGTAGCAAACTTCACGCCCAGCTTCTTACCAGCTGCACCCAGGATACACTCAAAGATCTGACCCAGGTTCATACGAGAAGGCACACCCAATGGGTTCAATACCATATCTACAGGACGACCATCCTCCATGAATGGCATATCCTCAAGACGTACCACCTTAGAAACGATACCCTTATTACCGTGGCGACCAGCAAGCTTATCACCTACCTGAATCTTACGCTTCTTGGCGATATAAACCTTAGCCATCTGAAGAATACCTGATGGAAGTTCATCACCGATAGTAATAGCAAACTTGCGACGCTTCAACTCAGCATCCAGCTGCTTGTACTTGCGGATGAAATTCATGATCAGCTTCTGGATCAAGCTGTTGGCATGCTCATCGTCTGTCCAGTTGTTAGACTGTACACCGTCATATTCGAGGTTCTTCAGAGCAGTTGTAGTAAACTTAGAACCCTTAGTGATAATCTCAGCACCAGAATAGTCTTTCACACCCTGAGAAACCTTGCCCTCAGTCAATGTGAGCAACTTATCTACGAGGATATCCTTCAAGTCCTCACCCTTTGCCTCATATTCCTCGTCGATTTTAGCGAGAATAATCTTATCCTGCTTCTTAGATTCGCGAGTCTTGATAGCACGAGAGAACATCTTCTTGTCGATGACGATACCGCTCAGAGAAGGGTTAGCCTTCAATGAAGAATCCTTCACATCACCAGCCTTGTCACCAAAGATAGCACGGAGCAATTTCTCTTCAGGAGAAGGATCACTCTCACCCTTAGGTGAAATCTTACCGATCATGATATCACCTGGCACGATACGAGCACCAACACGTACTACACCATTGTCATCCAGATCCTTAGTAGCTTCCTCACTTACGTTTGGAATATCGCTAGTAAATTCCTCAACACCGCGCTTAGTCTCACGCACGTCGAGAGAATACTCATCTACGTGAACAGATGTCAATACATCATCACGTACCATACGCTCTGAAATAACGACAGCATCCTCATAGTTGTAACCCTTCCAAGGGATGTAAGCCACGAGCAGGTTGCGACCCAAAGCCAACTCACCATTCTCAGTAGCATAACCCTCTGTCAGGATATCACCCTTCTTCACGCGCTGACCCTTGTTACAGATAGGGCGCAAGTCGATGGTCATATTCTGGTTGGTACGGCGGAACTTAGGAATACGATACTCCTTGAGTGCAGGCTCGAAGCTTACAAACTCCTCATCCTCAGTACGATCGTAGAGAATGCGGATAGTAGTAGCATCTACGTATTCGATAACACCCTCGCCCTCAGCGGTAATCATCGTACGTGAATCCTCACATACCTGCTTCTCAAGACCTGTACCTACGATAGGTGCATCATTGTGAAGCAATGGAACTGCCTGGCGCATCATGTTACATCCCATCAAAGCACGGTGACCATCATCATGCTCCAAGAAAGGAATCAAACCTGCAGATACAGAAGCAATCTGCTGTGGAGATACGTCCACGTAATCTACATTATCTGGAGTTACAACAGGATAATCAGCATCCTGACGGCATTTTACTACGTCGCGGATGAAAGCACCATCCTCTGTCAGAGGTGCATTACCCTGTCCGATAATCTTTTCTTCTTCGTCCTCAGCTGTCAGGTAAACCACATCCTCGTTTGCCATATCCACCTTGCCGTCTCTAACCTTACGGTAAGGAGTTACGATGAAACCGAGGTCATTAATCTTGGCATACATACAAAGTGAAGAAATCAAACCGATGTTTGGACCTTCAGGACTTTCAATAGGACAAAGACGACCATAGTGAGTATAGTGTACGTCACGAACCTCGAAACCGGCACGCTCACGAGACAAACCTCCAGGACCTAAGGCTGAAAGACGACGCTTGTGAGTAACCTCTGCCAACGGGTTGGTCTGGTCCATGAACTGTGACAATGGGTTGGTACCAAAGAATGAGTTGATCACGCTTGAGATAGTCTTGGCGTTAATCAAGTCGGTTGGAGTGAACACCTCGTTGTCACGTACATTCATACGCTCACGGATAGTGCGGCTCATACGAGCCAAACCTATAGAGAACTGATTAGCCAACTGCTCACCTACTGTACGTACACGGCGGTTAGACAAGTGGTCGATGTCATCGACAGTAGCACTTGAATTGATCAGCTGGATCAGATATTTGATAATTTCAATGATATCATCTTTAGTCAAGACACGAACATCCATATCAGTATCGAGTCCCAACTTCTTGTTGATACGGTAACGACCTACCTCACCCAAGTCATAACGCTTGTCAGAGAAGAAGAGGTTCTGGAATACTTCGCGTGCACTTGCATCATCGGCAGGATCTGCATTACGCAACTGGCGGTAGATGTAGTTCACGGCCTCTTTCTCAGAGTTACTTGGGTCCTTTGCCAAAGTATTGAAGATGATAGTGAACTTATTTGCAGCTTCCTCATCCTTGTGGAGAAGCACAGTAGAAGCACCACTTTCGAGGATTTCCTCTACATTTTCCTCAGTAAGTTCAGTCTCACGCTCCATGATTACCTCGTTACGTTCGATAGATACAACTTCACCAGTATCCTCATCCACGAAGTCCTCATTCCAGCTTTTCAATACACGAGCAGCAAGTCTCTTGCCAATAGCAGCCTTCATGTTCTTCTTATTTACCTTCACTTCCTCAGCGAGGTCGAAGATCTGAAGGATGTCCTTATCCTGCTCATAACCGATGGCACGGAGCAAAGTAGTAACAGGCAACTTCTTCTTACGGTCGATATAGGCATACATGACGTTGTTGATGTCAGTAGCAAACTCAATCCAGCTACCCTTGAATGGGATAATACGTGCAGAATAGAGCATCGTACCATTAGCGTGAACACCCTGACCGAAGAAAACGCCAGGAGAGCGGTGCAACTGAGAAACGACAACTCGCTCAGCACCATTGATCACGAAAGTACCATTATCAGTCATATAAGGTATAGTACCCAAGAATACATCCTGGATAAAAGTACCGAAATCCTCATGGTCAGGATCCGTACAATACAGCTTCATCTTAGCCTTCAAAGGTACGCTATATGTAAGCCCTCTCTCCAGGCACTCATCGATAGAATAGCGAGGCGGGTCAATATAGTAATCCAAGAACTCAAGAACGAAATTATTACGAGTATCGGTGATAGGGAAGTTCTCTGAGAACACCTTAAACAAACCGTCATTCTTGCGTTCCTCAGGCGGAGTATCCAACTGTAAGAAGTCTTTAAAAGACTTTAACTGCACATCGAGGAAATCCGGATATGGGTACGGATTATGAACGCTGGCAAAATTTACTCTGTTATCAACAATTTTTGTAGCCATTAGAAGTATTAAATGGTTTTATTAACATTATAAGAAAAGACACAAAAAGGTTAGGACTCGCCTACTGGGAGAATCCTAACCAATATGTAAGAGATGTATTACTCTAAATTACTTGAGCTCTACCTTAGCACCAGCCTCTTCGATAGCCTTCTTAAGGTTCTCAGCCTCGTCCTTAGATACACCCTCCTTGATAGTAGAAGGAGCACCGTCTACGAGATCCTTAGCCTCTTTCAAACCGAGACCACAAG
>ENA-ORUV01001002-ORUV01001002.1-human-gut-metagenome-genome-assembly--contig:-NODE-1002-length-14268-cov-4.10955_pt1 | contig 14268 bp, 8 predicted proteins | sample MGYA00242089_ERZ509229 | MGnify/ENA primary metagenome ERZ509229 (study PRJEB26280, sample SAMEA2338805) | human gut metagenome | biome: human gut; feature: human-associated habitat; material: faeces...
AGTGGCAGGTCGAGCACAGTATGGCTACCGTGGGACAATCTCGACATCTTGGAGGTCACAGAATGAAGCGGCAGCAAACAGCATTGCACAGGCTTATGCCACACAGCTTCTTATCTGGGAAACTGTTATCGGAGAGCGTGATGCGAACTTCAATCATGTAGCAGCCAGTGGTTGCAGCAATGTGAAAGATGTCATCAATGCAAAGCATCCGCTTCGCAATAAGATTTTCAGTTATTACAACAGTATGGTGCAGAGTGTACAGAACCATGCGACCATACCGAGCTTTTGTAATAAATCATCCGGTTCGGCAAAGACAATAGAACTTGAGTGGAACGGAAGTAAGTACACAACTACTCTGACAGACTCCAATAATGTGCTGTCCAAATATAATTTCAAGGCAAGTATCAGTGGAGTGAGCTTTTCAGTGAATGGTAACAAACTTACTGTTTCTATGGATACTGCACCGAGTAAGGAATTTACCATTACCGCAACGAAGAAAAATGCAGTCCGCAGAGGTGTGGTTGTATGGTCAGAGGGCAAACACGGTCAGAACTCCAGTGTGCAGGATGTTGTCAGCTATGCTCAGGAAGTAAGCGACAGTATCAACGGTTATGTGAAGATGAAAGTCAGCTATGGTTCTTGTCAGATTGTAAAGACCAGTGAGGACGGCAAGGCTGACGGTATCAACTTCACGATTACCGGAAACGGTATCAATCAGACAGTTACAACAGCTAATGGCGGTAAGTTCCAGATTGATAACCTTATGCCGGGTATCTATACTGTAACCGAGCAGGCATACGATAAGTACGAGCCGCAGGAAACACATAGAGTTACTGTTGTAGCAGGACAGATTGCAAAGGTCACTTTCAATAACAAATTGAAGCGTGGCGACCTTCAGGTAGTGAAGTCCTCAGAAGATAACCTTGTTGAAGGTGTGAAGTTCCATCTTTTCGGTACTTCTCTTTCCGGTGATGCTGTTGACCAGTATGCAGTTACAGACAAAAACGGTGTGGCAACTTTCAAAGATGTGCTTATCAGTGGTTCTGAACCATATACACTTGAAGAAGTAGACACAGCTATCCGTTATGTCGTACCAAAAAATCAGACTGCACCAGTGAAGTGGAAAGAAGTAACCACAAGAAACTTCAATAACATTTTGAAGAAGTTTACTGTAACAGTCACAAAGAGCGACGCTGAGAAGGGCGAAGCACAGGGCAATGCCAAACTTTCAGGAGCAGTTTACGGTATCTATAAGGGCGAAACGCTTGTAGATAAGTATGTTACTGATGAAAACGGTCAGTTCACTACTAAAGAATATGTTTGTGATACCGACTGGACAATCCGAGAAATTACACCGTCAGAGGGATATTTGCTTGATAAGACTATCCATGAAGTAGGTGCAGACCCGAAACTTTATGAAGTGGAACACAACCTTACTTCCAATGATGTAACCGAGCAGGTAATCAAAGGTAATGTGGCTATCATTAAACACACTGATGATGGAGAAACAAAGATTGAAACTCCTGAAAAGGGTGCTTCCTTTGAGATTTATTTGAAATCTGCCGGAAGCTATGACGCAGCAAATAAAGACGAGAGAGATACTATCGTTTGCGATGAAAATGGCTTCGGTCAGACAAAAGATATGCCGTATGGTATTTATACCGTACACCAGACTTCCGGTTGGGAAGGCAGAGAGATGATGGATGATTTTGATGTGTTCATTTCACAGAACGCACAGACTTATCGTTATCTCATCAATAACCGTAACTTCGAGAGCTTTGTCAATGTAGTTAAGGTGGACGCAGAAAGCGGAAAAAGTATTCCGTATGCAGGAGCAGGATTTAAGATTTACGACCCGCAGGGTAATCAGGTCAAAATGACCTTTACTTATCCGACACCGACCACGATTGATGTGTTCTATACCGATGCAAATGGTTCTCTTGTCACACCTGAGAAACTGGATTACGGCAAGGGATATTCTATCGTAGAGGTACAAGCTCCATACGGATATGTACTTGATGATACTCCGGTATATTTTGATATTACCGAAGAAAATTCCACAGAGGAAGGCGGCGTAACTGTTGTGAAAGTCAATAAGCCGAATATGGCACAGAAAGGTACTATCACGGTTGAAAAGACCGGAGAAGTATTTAGCGGGGTCAATGTAAGTGGTTCTGAGGACAGTGATGTTATCTATCAGCCTGTTTATGAAGTGGCAGGACTTGAGGGTGCAGTTTATGAAGTCCGTGCTGCGGAAGATATTAGTACACCGGACGGTACACTCCGCTATTCAAAGGGCGAAGTGGTAGATACTATCACAACAAGCTCCGATGGATTTGTGAAGAGCAAAGAACTTTATCTCGGAAAATACGAGGTCAAGGAAATTACCGCACCTGATGGAATGGTAATCAGTGGAGAAACACATACGGTTGAGCTTACTTATGCAGGGCAGAGTATCTCTGTTACCGAAACTTCCACATCATTCTATAACGAAAGACAGAAAGTGCAGGTAAGCCTTGCAAAAGCCATTGAAAAGGATAAGACATTTGGTATTGGCGACAACGGAGAAATCAAAAACATCAGCTTTGGTCTTTATGCCGCAGAAGATATTGTATCTGCAAGCGGTACAGTTATTCCGGCTGATGGACTGATTGAAATTGTCAGCGTAAATGAAAATGGAACTGCTGTTATGAAGTCAGACCTTCCGTTTGGCAAATACTATGTCAAGGAGATTGCAACCGATGAGCATTATGTTCTCTCTGATACGAAATATCCGGTTGTGTTTGAATATGCAGGTCAGGATACCGCAACAGTTGAAATCAAAGTGAATGATGGAAAAGAAATCAAGAATGAACTTATCTATGGTTCTGTATCAGGTAAGAAGATTGACGAGAATGGAGAAGCACTTGAGGGTGCTGTTATCGGTATCTTCAAAGCCGAAGAAACAGAATTTACAAAGGATACTGCACTTATGACGACTACCTCTGCAAAAGACGGTAGTTTTTCTTTTGCAAAAGTTCCTTATGGCAAATGGATTGTAAGAGAAATCGAGCAGCCAAAGGGATTTGTTCTTGATGAAAAAGCGTATGAGGTCAATATCAGCAAAGCCGAGCAGGTAGTTGAAATTGAGATTGTCAATGAGTATGTTCACGGCAATATCAGACTCACGAAGGTGGACGCTGAATATCCGGATAACAAACTTACGGGTGCAACCTTTGAGGTATATAAGGACACCAATGAGAACGGAAAGATTGATGATGGCGATGAACTTATCGGAAATCTTGAAGAAACCGAAACCGGAATTTATGAGATGAAAGGGCTGCTTTACGGAAAATATATTGTCCGTGAAACAAAAGCACCGGAGGGCTTCCTGCTTGATAAGGGAGAATACTCTGTTTTCATTGAGAAAGACGAAACAACTTATTCCGTTGAGAATAAGGCTGGTGTTGGATTTATCAATGAAGCTATGCGTGGAACACTGAAAATCGTCAAGACATCTTCAGATGGTAAGGTTAAAGGTTTTGCGTTCAGAGTAACCGGAGCAAACGGTTATGATATGACATTTGAAACAGATAAGAACGGCGAAATTGTGATTGAGGGACTTCGTATTGGCGAATATACCGTATCCGAAGTGGCAAACAATGCCTCTGCCGCATATATCACACCTGCCGACCAGAATGTTACTATCAAACTTGATGAAACAGCCGTTGTAAAAATGCACAATGAGTTGAGGGATACTCCGAAAACAGGAGATGATACCAATATGAAACTTTGGTATGTCCTTGCCGGACTTTCTGCTGTCGGTATCGCCGTAACTTCTGTTGTTGCACACAAAAAGAAGAAAAAGGAGGGTAACGAGTAATGGAAGCAAAGACAATTATCGCTATCGCATTAGTCGCCGTTATTGTCGGCGGCTTTATCTTTCTTCAGGTTAGAAACCGTAAGAAGTAAGTAACAAGCGAACATTAACCAGTCGGGGCAGAGCGTAAAAAACTCTGTCCCTTTAATTTTTGGAGGAACATTATGAAACAACAGAAAACGGTGGAGAGCCGAGTGCTTGAAATCTTAAAGGAATGCCCGATGTCGAGGTATGATGATATGCTTCTCATTCTGCATTATTACAATCGGTACGGATATATACCTGCCGGAAATCTTCCGCTTGAGGATATTGTATTTAATTACCGAGCATACGGACTTCCTTGTTTTGAAACCATACGCAGGGCAAGGCAGAGAGTACAGTCCCTTTTTCCTGAGTATTCACGTAATCCGCAGAAAGAAGAACAGAGCGGCAGTATTTCTATTGTAATCAACATTAGTTAAGGAGGTATTTTCGTGAAAGACAAAGCAACTTTTCAGAATAAGGTCAAGGTGCTGAATAAACTCTTTGACTCCGGTTGTGATACGGAGAAAAAGTTGCAGCAGCTTGATATGGAAGCAATCCTGAAAATCCCGAATATCACGATTCCTGATATGGGTGTGATTATGGAGCTTCAGAAGAATACAAAGTCCGGTAAACTCTTTTCGTATTTGGGCGGCGGTTCTGATGAAGCAACAAAAATGAGAGGTAAGGAAAATGAAGCAACAGGAGAATAGAGCAGAGCCACAGGAAAAGCAAATTCGATTTATAGACAGTCATTACAATTTAAAATTCTATATTCCCGATGGTGGAAAAATCAGGATTACTTTTCGTGATGGACACACAGCAGACAGAGTGTGCAAGTATATTGATGACTACCATTTGTATGTCGGAAATTGCTGCTATCATATATGCGAGTTTGCTGAAAAAATGGAGCTTAGTGGAAGTAAAGTTGAACCTGTCAATCAATCCGAACCGTCAAAAAACAAGACCAGAAACAGAGAAAAACAGCGATAAGGAGGTGCAAGAGTAATGGCACGAAAATATGACCTTATTTCTGAGCTTTACAACCGCACCTGCAAAACGGTTGTGTCAAATCCTCAGAACTGGCAGGCATTCTTGGCTTCGGCTTGCCGAAATTATAAGTTACGTTATGACGAACAGCTACTTGTATATGCACAGCGACCTGATGCAACAGCGGTTCTTGAGATAGAGCAGTGGAACAAAATTTTTGGCAGATGGGTCAACCGAGGTGCAAGAGGTATTGCTGTTTTTGCTGATGAAAACCGTTCACGGCAAAGACTGACACATTACTTTGATATTTCAGATACTCACGAAAGCAGATATTCAAGAACAGTCCCTATTTGGGATATGCGTCAGGAATACGAAGCTGATGTGATTGAAACATTGGAAAGCACTTTCGGAGAGATTGAGAATAAGAGCAGTCTTGCCGAAGCAATTATGGGAGCAGCAAGAAATGCGGCAGAGGATAATATCCCTGATTATCTGCAAGACCTTTACTATGCAACCGAGGGCAGTTCCTTTGAGGAAGTGGAAGAGGATATTGTGGCTTTCATTTATAAAAATGTCGTGACAAACAGTGTGGCATATATGATGATGTCAAGGCTCGGCGTTGATACGGACGGTTATTTTGAACTTGATGATTTCAGAGATGTTACCAACTTCAATACGCAGGAAACACTCAATGCACTTGGATTTGCTACCAGTGATATTGCAGAAATGGGATTGACGGAAATATCTAAAACAATTACTGCACTCAACCGTCAAAATCGCATAATTGTCGGTCAGGACAGAAATGAATACAATAAGGTTGAAAATAACGACGAAAGGAGTTTGGACAATGAACGAACTGACCTACACGATGGTGGGCGATTACAGCCTTCCGAACCTGAAACTTCCACAGCAGCCGGAAGTGACGTTGGGCAGATACGCTCAGATGAGGAGAGAGTTTCTGAAGGAACATCACAGAGTCCTTTACTACAATCTCCTGACGAGGGGCGAACTGACACAGCACTTGGCGGAAGTAGAACAGAGAGCCAGCAAGATGGAGGAAACAATTCTGAGCCAGATGGCACAGAAAGAGGGAGTGACCGAACAGATGAAAGCGGAGGATATGATGAAATGGGTTCGTCTGATGAACTCCCTTCGCAATTCGGCACAGGAAATCGTGAAAGCGGAAGTGATATTCGCTTAGAGTATTACGACAGAACGCACGAGGATAAAAGCCTTCCGTTCTTTGGACGTGATGAAGTAATCAATGAAATTCTCAGAACGACACCACATTTGTCAGCAAGTCTGGAAGAAATCAAAGATTATTATGAACGCAATCCAGATAACAAAGACCGCACAGAGTATATAAAGAGTATTTTCAATAATGATTATACCGAACTTACTTTAGAGGACGGCAGGACAGTAGGATACAAGACCTTTGAAAACGTCCTGCATTTGTGGGAGGGCAAATACGACAGCAGAACCGCACAGAGCTTTTATGATTGGGCTGTTATTGCCCGACACTTTGAAGCTATGCGATTACTGGGAGAATTAAGTGACAGCATAAAACCATTACCGTCAATGGACGGTCAGATGACATTCATATTAGACGGTCGGGCAGAGGAAAAGAAAACCTCTGCCTTTACTTTTTCTCAGGAGATTATCGACGCTATTCTTGCGAATGGAAGCGGATTTTCTGAGGGAAAAATGCGTATTTATGAGCAGTTTGAAAAAAGTCTTTCTGCAAAAGAAAATGCCGACTTCTTGAAAAATGAATATGGTTGGGGCGGTTCTTATCCCGTCATAATCGGGGCAGGCATTGATGAGAGCCACGATGGAAAAGGTATTACGATTACGAAAGGCATCGGTAAAGAAAATCCACATATCACACTTTCGTGGTCGCAGGTGGAGAAGCGTATCGGGGAACTTATCCGAATGGACAGATACTTAAATCCAAAGGAAAAAGAACGCTATCCTCAGTGGCTTGAAAGTCAAGAGGAACACAGAGCCAAAATCGAGGAAACGAAAAGAAATCGTGAGATACTTTCTAATGCACCACCGGAGCAAGAGGTCGAACCAACCGAAAAAGAACCTGAAGAAGCAGAACAGCTACAAGATGTGCAGTATGAATATCATCTTGGCGATAAGGTGTATATCGGTGCTTCTGAGTACGAAATCTTATCTGTTGATGATGAGAGAGTAATGCTCTATGACTATGATATGCCACTGTTCAATAAGGAATTTTCACGCACAGAGTTTGACAGAAAAGTGCGAGAGAATCCGATGAATGAGCATTTGATTGTAAAGGAAGAACCTGCCGAAGAAAGAAATGAAAAAGAGCCTGAGCCGTTAGTTCCCGCTTGGGAGCAGAAGAAAAAAGGCAAAGGCTTTGACTTGCACCCTGATGTGCCTATGGCAGACCGTCACACCTTTAATCTTAGAGAAAATGAGGTTGAAACGGTTGGTAAAAAGGAACGCTTCCGCAGAAATATTATGGCGATACAGCTTCTTAAAAAATGTCAGGAAGAAAACAGATTTGCCACTCCTGAAGAACAGATTATCTTATCAAAGTATGTTGGTTGGGGTGGGCTTTCAGAAGCCTTTGATGAAAATAATTCAGCGTGGGCAACGGAGTATCTGGAACTTTCTTCGGTGTTAACACCGGAGGAATATGCTTCGGCAAGAGAAAGCACGTTGACTGCGTTCTACACGCCGCCTGAAGTTATCACAGCCATTTATAAGGCAATGGAGCAGATGGGTTTTAAGGAAGGCAACTTGTTAGAGCCGTCCTGCGGTATCGGTAATTTCATTGGTATGCTGCCGGACGCAATGCAGGACAGTAAGATTTACGGTGTGGAACTTGATACGATTTCCGCAGGGATTGCACAGCAGCTTTACCAGAAAACAACCATTGCGGCACAAGGATTTGAAGAAACAAATCTGCCGGACAGCTTCTTTGATGGAGTGGTTGGAAATGTACCTTTTGGAGATTTTAAGGTATCGGATAAAAGGTATGACAAGCATAAGTTCCTGATACACGATTACTTTTTTGCCAAGTCCCTTGATAAGTTAAGACCCGGCGGTGTGATGGCTCTTGTAACGAGCAAAGGCACAATGGATAAGGAAACTTTAGCAGTACGAAAGTATATTGCACAGAGAGCAGAGCTTCTTGGAGCAATCCGATTGCCGAATAATACCTTTAAGGGTAATGCAGGAACGGAAGTCGTTTCGGATATTCTTATCCTGCAAAAGCGTGACAGATTGATAGATATTGAGCCGGATTGGGTTCATCTTGATACCGATGAGAACGGAATTAAGATGAACTCTTATTTTGTGCAGCACCCAGAAATGATACTTGGAGAAATGAAAATGGTATCGGGGCGTTTCGGTATGGAAGCAACTTGTGTGCCGTATGAAAATGCAGACCTTGCAGCACAGCTTGATGAAGCGGTAGCAAACATTCACGGGGAAATCACGGAATATGAAGCCGAGGAAGAACTGGAGGAGGAAGATAATTCTATTCCGGCAGACCCGACAGTGAGAAACTTTTCCTATACGGTGGTGGACGATAAAATCTACTATCGTGAAAATTCCCGTATGACTCCGGTGGAGGTGTCGGCAACCGCAGAGAACCGAATTAAGGGTATGATTGCCATTAGAAATTCTGTCAGAACGCTGATTGAATTGCAGACAGAAGACTACCCTGACAGCGAAATCAAAACGGAGCAGGAGCGATTAAACAGACTTTACGATACCTTTTCAGGTAAGTACGGACTCATTAACAGCCGTGCAAATACTTCTGCTTTTTCGCAGGACAGTTCGTTCTCTTTACTTTCCGCATTGGAGATAATCGGAGAGGACGGAGAACTGGAGCGTAAGGCTGATATGTTTTCTAAGAGGACAATTAAGCCGCATACTCCGGTTACTTCTGTTGATACGGCAAGCGAAGCATTGGCGGTATCTCTTGGAGAAAAAGCTACGATTGATATGGACTATATGATGGAGCTTTCCGGTAAATCGGAGAATGAAATCTTTGAGGACTTAAAGGGTGTTATCTTCTTAAATCCGCTTTATGAGTATGGAAATTCTTACGAACCGAAGTATCTGATGGCTGATGAATACCTTTCGGGTAATGTCAGGGAAAAGCTGAGGATTGCAAAGAACTCGGCAGAACTCTATCCGGAAGATTATAAGGTCAATGTAGAAGCACTTCAAAAGGTGCAGCCGAAAGACCTGACTGCAAGTGAAATTTCCGTGCGACTTGGTGCAACTTGGCTGCCACCGGACGATGTGCAGGAGTTTATCTTTCATTTGCTTGAAACACCACGCTATGCACAGTGGAATATCAAAGTTCACTTCTCTCCATTTACGAGTGACTGGAATATTGAGGGCAAATCTTACGACAAAGGAAATGTAAGGGCATATAACACTTACGGAACTTCCCGCATCAATGCCTATAAGATTATCGAGGAAACGCTGAACTTAAAGGATGTGCGTATCTTTGATTATATCGAAGATGATGAGGGAAAGAAAAAGGCTGTCCTGAATAAAAAGGAAACAGCGATTGCTCAGTCGAAGCAGGAAATGATTAAGCAGGAATTTCAGGACTGGATATGGTCTGACCCTGAACGAAGGGAAAGGCTTTGCAAATCCTACAATAAGAAATTCAATAGCGTCAGACCTCGTGAGTATGATGGAAGTCATATTATCTTCAATGGTATGAATCCTGAAATTGAACTCAGGGAACATCAGAAAAATGCGGTTGCTCATATCCTTTACGGAGGAAATACGCTTCTTGCACGCGCAGTCGGAGCAGGAAAAACTTTTGAAATGGTAGCGGCAGCACAGGAGTCGAAAAGGCTTGGGCTTTGTAATAAGTCACTGTTTGTTGTACCAAATCACTTGACCGAACAATGGGCGGCTGAGTATTTGCAGCTCTATCCGGCGGCGAATATCCTTGTCGCAACAAAGAAAGATTTTGAAACCAAGAATCGTAAAAAGTTCTGCGGCAGGATTGCAACCGGAGATTATGACGCCGTTATTATCGGGCATTCACAGTTTGAAAAAATCCCGATGTCCATTGAAAGGCAGAGGGCAATCTTAGAACAGCAGCTTGAGGAGATAACGGGAGGAATTGCAGAACTCAAGCGAAACCGAGGGGAAAACTTCTCCATAAAGCAGCTTGAAAAGTCAAAGAAATCTATCAAGCAGAAACTTGATAAACTCAATGACCAGACGAAAAAAGATGATGTTGTAACCTTTGAGGAACTTGGTGTAGACAGGCTTTTTGTTGATGAAAGCCATTATTACAAGAACCTTTATCTTTATACAAAAATGCGTAATGTGGGCGGTATCGCACAGACGGAAGCACAGAAATCTTCCGACCTCTTTATGAAGTGTCGATACCTTGACGAGATTACCGGAGGGCGAGGAACCGTATTTGCAACGGGTACACCTATCTCAAACAGCATGGTGGAACTCTACACGATACAGCGATATTTGCAGTACAACACGCTTGTGAAAAATGGGCTGCAGCACTTTGATGCCTGGGCTTCCACTTTCGGAGAAACCATTACGGCAGTGGAACTTACACCGGAAGGAACGGGATACAGAGCAAAGACAAGGTTCGCAAAATTCTATAACTTGCCTGAACTAATGGCGATGTTCAAGGAGATAGCGGACATTAAAACAGCGGATATGTTAAACCTGCCAGTACCGGAAGCAAAGTACCATAACATTGCAGTAAAACCGTCGGAAATGCAGAAGGAGATGGTTGCTTCCCTTGCAGAGAGAGCCGAGCAGGTGCGTGGCGGTGGTGTGGATTCAAGCGTAGATAATATGCTGAAAATCACGAATGATGGAAGAAAACTGGCTCTTGACCAGCGTATGCTAAACGATATGCTGCCTGATTTTGAGGGCAGTAAAATCAATGCCTGCGTTGATAACATCTATCGGATATGGGAAGAAAATACCGACAAGAAATCGGCACAGCTTGTGTTCTGCGACTTGTCTACTCCGAAGAATGACGGAACATTTTCCGTCTATAACGACATCAGGAAGAAGCTGATTGAGAGAGGTATTCCGGAAAGTGAAGTGAAGTTCATACACGAAGCCGACACGGATATGAAGAAAAAGGAACTGTTCCAAAAGACCCGTAAGGGAGAGGTCAGAGTGCTTCTTGGTTCTACTCAGAAGATGGGAGCAGGAACGAATGTGCAGGATAAACTTATTGCACTTCACGACGTAGATTGTCCGTGGCGACCTTCAGATGTAGGACGGATTTTGCGGACATTCAAAATAAAAAAGAATGTGGAGGTAACAGACAATGGCAAAATCATTATTTGAGGAACTGGGCGGCAAATACGAAAGGCAAGGGGATTATTTGATACCGTGCTTAACTGTACCCGCCGAAGAAGAACAGGCAATAGGCATCTGGGGGCAACGGCATTTAGATTATCTAAAACAGTACCGTAAAGTTACATACACCAATCTTCTTACAAGCGGCAGGCTAAACGCCTACCTTGCCGACATCAACAGACAGGCACAGGAACGCTTTGAAAGGCTCATAGAGGGTATGAAACAGGCACAGGGCATAACGGAACAGCTAAAGGCAGAAAACGCCTTAGAATGGACAGGATGCCTCAATAACATAAGGGCTTGTGCGAGGGAGATTGTGGAAAAGGAAATTATTTTTGCATAAACAGATGATTAGTGGCAGGGGGAAATCCTGCCGCTTTTTCTGCTTTAGTTTGTCAGCTTGACAAATAAAGGGTTAAGGAATATAATTAGATTCAGTATTATACAAGGAGTTAATAAATATGCGGCAAGGTATTCTTAAATAAACTGTCAATTTGATAGTGGGAACAAAAAGTAGCAGTCCCGTTTCACTTTTAATATGGGGCTTAGTTTTTTGTACCCAGTTTAAGAATACTTTTATCATGTAATTTTATATGCCCGAAAACATATAAGTGTTTTGGGGCTATTGGAGTTATTTACCCAGTGATAGGAGTATTTATCACTGGGTATTTTTATGCCCTTTTTTGGGTGTTGATAGGAGGAAAATCACATGAAAATAATTAACTTAGGCATTCTGGCTCACGTTGACGCAGGAAAGACAACATTAACGGAAAGTTTATTGTATACCAGTGGTGCAATTGCAGAACTAGGGAGCGTAGATGAAGGCACAACAAGGACAGATACAATGAATTTGGAGCGTCAAAGGGGAATCACTATCCAGACAGCAGTGACATCTTTTCAGTGGGAGGATGTAAAAGTCAACATTATAGATACGCCAGGCCATATGGATTTTTTGGCGGAAGTATACCGTTCTTTATCCGTATTAGACGGAGCAGTATTATTAGTTTCTGCAAAGGATGGCATACAGGCACAGACCCGTATACTGTTTCATGCACTACAGATAATGAAGATTCCGACAATTTTTTTCATCAATAAAATTGACCAAGAGGGGATTGATTTGCCAATGGTATATCGGGAAATGAAAGCAAAGCTTTCTTCGGAAATTATAGTGAAGCAAAAGGTTGGGCAGCATCCCCATATAAATGTAACGGACAATGACGATATGGAACAGTGGGATGCGGTAATTATGGGAAACGATGAACTATTAGAGAAATATATGTCAGGGAAACCGTTTAAAATGTCAGAACTGGAACAGGAAGAAAACAGGAGATTCCAAAACGGAACGTTATTTCCCGTTTATCACGGAAGCGCTAAAAACAATCTGGGGATTCGGCAGCTTATAGAAGTAATTGCCAGTAAATTTTATTCATCAACGCCTGAAGGTCAATCTGAACTATGCGGGCAGGTTTTTAAGATTGAATATTCAGAGAAAAGGCGGCGTTTTGTTTATGTGCGTATATATAGCGGAACATTGCATTTGAGGGATGTTATTAGAATATCTGAAAAAGAGAAAATAAAAATCACAGAGATGTGTGTTCCGACAAACGGTGAATTATATTCATCCGATACAGCCTGCTCTGGTGATATTGTAATTTTACCAAATGATGTTTTGCAGCTAAACAGTATTTTGGGGAACGAAATACTGTTGCCGCAGAGAAAATTTATTGAAAATCCTCTCCCTATGCTCCAAACAACGATTGCAGTAAAGAAATCTGAACAGCGGGAAATATTGCTTGGGGCACTTACAGAAATTTCAGATGGCGACCCTCTTTTAAAATATTATGTGGATACTACAACGCATGAGATTATACTTTCTTTTTTGGGGAATGTGCAGATGGAAGTCATTTGTGCCATCCTTGAGGAAAAATATCATGTGGAGGCAGAAATAAAAGAGCCTACTGTTATATATATGGAAAGACCGCTTAGAAAAGCAGAATATACCATCCACATAGAAGTCCCGCCAAATCCTTTCTGGGCTTCTGTCGGGTTGTCCATAGAGCCGCTCCCTATTGGAAGCGGAGTGCAGTATGAAAGCAGAGTTTCACTTGGATATTTAAATCAATCGTTCCAAAATGCGGTTATGGAGGGGGTTCTTTATGGCTGCGAGCAGGGGCTGTATGGATGGAAAGTGACAGACTGTAAAATCTGTTTTGAATATGGATTGTATTATAGTCCTGTAAGTACCCCCGCAGACTTTCGGCTGCTTTCCCCTATCGTATTGGAGCAGGCTTTAAAAAAAGCAGGGACAGAACTATTAGAGCCATATCTCCACTTTGAAATTTATGCACCGCAGGAATATCTCTCACGGGCGTATCATGATGCTCCAAGGTATTGTGCAGATATTGTAAGTACTCAGATAAAGAATGACGAGGTCATTCTGAAAGGAGAAATCCCTGCTAGATGTATTCAAGAATACAGGAACGATTTAACTTATTTCACAAATGGGCAGGGAGTCTGCTTGACAGAGTTAAAAGGATACCAGCCAGCTATTGGTAAATTTATTTGCCAACCCCGCCGCCCGAATAGCCGTATAGATAAGGTTCGGCATATGTTCCACAAGTTAGCTTAACAGCTTGCAAAAGTCATATAAAATGAGATTTGAAAGGATTAGAGACTAATTATGATGAAATGCGAATGGATATTGTGTCCTGTTTGTGGGAGCAAAACCCGTAATAAAATTAGGAAGGACACTGTTTTGGAGAATTATCCCCTTTATTGTCCAAAATGCAGACAAGAAAGATTGATTAAAGTTGACAACTTGAAGATAACTGTCATCAAAGAGCCAGACGCTTAAGACGCAGAGCCGATGAAATTGTGGAACAATTCACGAATCATCGGCTCTTTTTGTTTCGTATTTGAAAGAACAAACTCACCAAATAAAAAAAACGATATTCGGGTGGGTTATTTTGTTATACCCTAAATTACCCTCTGAATTTGTTTTTAAATTTGGAGGGATTTTTTTATGTCCTTTTTTCGGGCAGTTA
>ENA-ORUV01001023-ORUV01001023.1-human-gut-metagenome-genome-assembly--contig:-NODE-1023-length-14010-cov-4.80301_pt1 | contig 14010 bp, 8 predicted proteins | sample MGYA00242089_ERZ509229 | MGnify/ENA primary metagenome ERZ509229 (study PRJEB26280, sample SAMEA2338805) | human gut metagenome | biome: human gut; feature: human-associated habitat; material: faeces...
CGCCGCAGCAAAGCCGGCGGCTGAAGCAGCCGCGCCGACCGCGTCGAGCGAGAAGTTTTCTTCGGCTTCGCCGCGCGGAACGATGCGGACCTCAACGGCACGATCGTAGTATTTGATGAAGCGCTTGAGGTCTGCAGAACGCTTGACGGCGTCTTCGGGCTCCATCTCCCGACGCAGCGCCACTTCGTTTTGCGCAGCGGACTGCTCGAGTACTTGGAAGAAGCGTGATGCGGCAACGTCGTCGAGCTGTGCGGCGCGGTTGGCGAGCACCACAGCGGCTACAACGTGGCGGGCAGGGCCCGTCAGTTCGCCGGAATCGTAATAAAGACCGTCACGCGAGGACTGCGCCCAAATACGCACAAGGAGCGGCAGCTGAAGGCGGTCCACCTCGAGTTTGAGGCTCTGTACGCCCCCTAAGGCGAACTGCATGCCTTCCCGCGGCGCAATGTCGAGGATCCATTCGATCATGCTGTCGACGGGGGGCTCAGCCGGATGGCGCTCGCCGCTCTCGGGTTCCGCGGCTTGAGCGGCGGCCTGAGCTTCCGCTTCGTCAGCAGCGCGCTGCGCTTCTTCCTCCGCTTCGAGCTGGCGGTAGATGGGCGGCTCATCCGAAGGCGATTGGGGCTCAAAAAGCTCCGATTCTTTCGAGGACTTCGCAGCATCGGGATTGAACACCGGCTCCATAGGGGCGGCAGCGCTGGCCGCCGGCTTTGGCGCCGGTGCGTCAGGCGCAGGGCGCATGGCGGCGCCCCCCGCTACTAACGGATCGTCCATGGGGATTGGACGGAGTTTTTCCCCGGCCTCGCGGGCGCGACGTTCGTCGCGCCGGCCGCGAAGAATGATATAGACGGCGCAGACTGCTGCGACGACGATGATGGGAATAATGATTTCCAACGAAAACATGGCCCCTTGTACTCCGCGTGATGCCGAGGTTTTATAGAACTTTTTATTGTACGCACTCTATATAAAAACGTGCGGCGGAGATTCTGCCGGAACCGATGTGCGGGCGAGTCCTGATGCGCCCCAAGGAGATGAAAACTTGATTTCATTCGGCTCTACGTAGTGGAACCTCGGGAGAAAAATGCGCGGCACGGAAAAACAAAGACGCCGAGCCAAAAACGATCGGCGCCGGACCATCCGTTGACCGATGGGGCAATCGTTCCCGCTTGCATCAAAGCATAGCCGGCAGGCTGCCCAGCGGTCCGCAACAGGAGAAACCAAAAAAATGAAGACCCCCGCACTGAGCCGCCGCTCGCTTTTGAAAACTGCCGCCGCTGCCGGCGCCGCCGCATCTGTTCCGACCTTAGCGTCGAGCGCTGCGCTCAAGCCCGCTGCCGAGACCGGACACATCCGCAACTTCGACATGATCGAGGCCTTCTACCGCGAATATCCGAAAAAACTCGCGGCGGTTCGCGGACATCTCGGCCGCCCGCTTACGCTTGCGGAAAAAATCCTCTACACGCATCTCTATCATCCCGAAGAAATGCGCGAATTTAAGCGCGGTGCTGACTACGTCGAACTCCGCCCGGATCGTGCAGGCACGCATGACATTGGCGGCCCGATGGCCATTATTCAGTTCCTTTCGTCGGGCAAGGACCGCATTGCGCTGCCCGCGGCGATCGTCTGTGACCACTTGGTGATGGCCAACGCGGGTGCGATTCCTGACTTGAAGGTTGCCGATAAGTCGAACTACGAAACGTACGATTTCCTCGCCCGCGCTGCCAAGCGCTACGGCTTTGACTTCTGGCCTGCGGGCGCGGGTATCTGTCACCAGGTTTTCCTCGAGAATTACAACTTCCCGGGCGGCATGATGCTCGTCACCGACAGCCACACGCCTACTGCGGGCGGCCTCGGCATGCTCGCGATCGGCGTGGGCGGCGCTGACTTGGTCGACGGCCTCATGGGCATGGAGTGGGAGCTCAAGATGCCCAAACTCATCGGCGTGAAGCTTACCGGCCGCCTGCAGGGCTGGGCTTCTCCGAAGGATGTGATTCTGAAGCTCACGGGCATCCTAACGACCAAGGGCGGCACCAACGCCATCATCGAATTCTTCGGCGAAGGCACGGAATCCCTCTCCGCAACCGGCAAGGCTACGATCTGCAACATGGGTGCGGAAACGGGCGCCACCACGTCGATTTTCCCCTTTGATGCCGCTATGGAGCGTTATCTCGTCTCCACAGGCCGTCAGGCCGTGGTCGACCTCGCCCGCGGCGTTGCCAAGGATTTGAAGGCTGACCCAGAAGTCGTCGCCGATCCGGCGAAATACTATGACCGCGTGGTGGAAATCGACTTGTCGACGCTCGAACCCCATATCAACGGTCCGTTCTCGCCCGATGCTGCGATGCCGATTTCGACGGTTGCTGCCAAAGCCAAGGAAAAAGGCTTCCCGCAGAAGCTCGAAGTTGCGCTGATTGGTTCCTGCACAAATTCGTCCTACGAAGACATTACGCGCGCAGCCTCGGTTGCCAAGGAAATGATCGACAAGGGCATTGAGGTGAAAACCCCGATCATGGTCGTCCCCGGTTCGGTCCGCATCTTCCAGACGCTCGAACGCGACGGTCTTTTGGACGTCTTCCGTAAGCTCAACGCGACGGTGCTGGCGACGGCCTGCGGCCCCTGCATTGGTCAGTGGCATCGTACGACGGGCGACATGACGCGTCCCAATTCCATCATTGAGTCCTTCAACCGCAATTTCGCCGGCCGCAACGACGGCAGCACCAAGACCAACGCATTCCTCGCCTCGCCCGAAATCGTCATGGCCATGGCTGCAGAAGGCGACATCACCTTTAATCCGCTCGCCGGAACGCTGAGAAGCCGCACTGGTCAGAATGTCAAGCTCGCCGAACCCAAGGGCGAAGAGCTGCCTAAGCAGGGCTTTGTCAAGGAAGTGGCCGGCTGCGTCCTGCCGACCTATGAAAAGATCGATATGGCGGTGAGCCCCACCAATGAACGCATTCAGCTCCTCAGCCCCTTCAAACCTTGGGACGGCAAGGACTTCACGGCGCTTCCGCTCCTCATCAAAGTGAAGGGCAAGTGCACGACCGACCACATCAGCCCGGGCGGCAAGTGGCTGCCGTATCGCGGCAATATCGACCGCATTTCCGACAATCTGCTCGAACGCGGCATCAATGCCTTTAACGGACAGGCCGGCAAGGTTTGGAATACGGAAACGAAGGCCTACGATACGCCCGCCAAGGTAGCCCGCTATTACAAGAACCACCATGTGTCATCCGTAATCGTCGGTGACGACAACTACGGCGAAGGGTCGTCGCGCGAACACGCTGCGATGGAGCCGCGCTACCTCGACGTTGCCGTCGTGCTCGCCAAGAGCCTCGCCCGCATTCACGAATCCAACCTTAAGAAACAGGGCATTCTCGCGCTGACGTTTGCCGATCCCGCCGACTACGACAAGATCCGCGAAAAAGATCGTATTTCGGTCCTTGGCCTCTCTGAAATCGCTCCGAATAAGACCGTTGTGATTGAGCTCACGCACGAAGACGGCTCCAAGGAACGCTTTGAAGCCCGTCATTCCTACAACGCCAAGCAGCTTGCCTGGTGGCGCGCCGGCAGCGCCCTCAACTGGGTGGTTGCTCAGGAAAAGGCTGAGCAGTCCGGCGCCCGCAAGGCCTAACTGGGAGGATCTCCGGCAGAAATCCCCCGCTGCTCAACGGAGATCCGTCCCCGCCGCCGTCGTTCAATCGTTTCCGTGTGTTTTGGACGACGGCGGGTTTTCTGACGCCAGTCTGAAGGCTCTTTGATCCAGTACGCAGGTACGTAGTGGTTTTAAAGCGTCATCATGCCGCTGTGGGAGAAGTGCGCCTCAGGCGCCCTCCAAAAAAACTCAAAACAACCCATCTAAAGTCCGGACCTCAAGACCCCGCCGCCCATGTTTATGGATGGCTGCCGCTGCCCGACCGCTTTCGGGCCGGCCGTAAGCCCGGACTGCTTCAATAGGAGAAAGCAATGTCCGACATGGATATGAGCCGCCGTGGTCTTCTGAAGACCTCGCTCTTCGGCGCTGCCGCCGCCGGTATGACCGGAATCGCCGCGGCTGCTGAAGCCAAGTCCAGCAAGAAAGCCCCGGTTTATGACGCGATCGTCGTGGGCGCGGGTCCCGCAGGTCTGATCACCGCCATCACCGCCCACGACTTGGGCGCCAAGGTGGTGCTCTTTGAAAAACGCGACCGCCCGGACGGCAATGCCATTTACGCGCTGGGCTCGGTTTGCGGCTGGGGTTCGCGTCATCAGAAGGAGCAGGGTATTGAAGATACGGCTGAAGCCTTCTACGCCATGATGATGGATGTTTCTAAGCAGATGGGTGATAAGGCCCTTAACCGCACCTATACGGACAACATCTCCGAAGGCATCGACTGGCTCGAAAAGGAAGGCGTGAAGTTCGGCAAGATCAAGCCCATGCCTTATCCCCGTCTCGGCCGTACCTGCCGAGTGCTGGGCGACGGTCTCACGGGCGGCTCCCGCCTCGTGCAGACGCTCCTTGCTGCCGCCAAGAAGCGCGGCATTGAGATCCTCTACGAACACAAGGTGATCGAGCTTCTCCATGACGATCATTTCAGCGTCACGGGCGTGAAGACGCTCTCGGACGAAGGCCAGAAGGAATGGCTTTCCAAGGGCGGCGTCTGTTTGACGACGGGCGGCTTCTCGGCCAACCCCGAAATGGTGGACCGCTACATCGGCGGCTGGGCTACCCGCATGGTGCTGCGCGGTTCGCGCTCGACCACCGGCGAAAACATTTCGCTCGCGCTGCCGCTCTATGCCAAATTCGTCAACATGGACCAGTTCCACTGCGGCCCGATCGTCGGCATCACGCATGTGAATCCGGCCGATGTGCTCAATTCCGGCTACGGCGTTCAGGTGAACACCTCCGGCAAGCGCTTCATGGACGAAAACAACACCTATGTGGTCAAGGCCCGCACGACGGCGCTTCAGACGCTCGACAACCAGGCCTGGGTGATCGTCGACAGCGAATGCCCCGTGCTTGACAAGGTCATTGCTAAGTTCGATCGCCTGCACAGCCCCTACGGCAAGGCCGATACGATTGAAGCGCTCTGCAAGCAGGTGAACCTCCCCGAAAAGAACGTGGTCAAGGAAGTGAAGGCCTACAACGATGCCCTCGCTGCCGGCAAGCTTGAAGAAATGGTTCCGCCCTGCACGTACAAAAAGCCCCATCCCGTTGCCAAGGCTCCGTTCTACGCCGTTCCGTTCCAGGGCGGCATGACGGCCACCTTCGGCGGCCCGCTCATCAACACCAAGGCTGAAATTCAGAGCCTTGACGGCGGCAGCATCCCCGGCCTTTACGCCGCGGGCAATGCCGCGGGCGGCATCTTCTTCTTCAACTACGCGGGCGGTGCTCAGCTCGGCGCTGCGACCGTCTACGGCCGTATCGCCGGCCGTGAACTGGCCAACCGCGCCAAGCAGAACTAAAAGACGGGAGAGATTTTTAAAATGACCAAGACCAAATTCCTGGGCCTCGCTATGGCCCTGTGCTTCGGTGCGGCGTTCTCGACGGCATCGATCGCCGGCGACTTCACCGCGGACTTCCACCTCGCGCACGGTCAGAAGTGCGAAACCTGCCACAAGACCGCCCCGAAGGCGGGCGCCAAGGTGAAAAAGCAGGTCTGCCAGGGCTGCCACAGCTACGAGCAGCTCGCTAAGCAGACGGCTAAGGTTGAACCCAATCCGCATTACAGCCACCTGGGCGACGTGAACTGCACGGACTGCCACAAGGGTCACAAGAAGTCTGAACTGATGTGCAACAGCTGCCACCAGTTTGACCTCAAGGTTCCTCACTAAGGTGAGCCTTCAGCAGTCACGTCATTGCTGAGCTTCAGAAAAGCCCGCCCGCTCCCGCTTCCGGGAGCGTGTGCGGGCTTTTTAGATGCCGGCGGCATTGAAAAAGCCTTCAGGTGCAGTGACCTGAAGGCTTTCGTCATTATTGATGGTGAGCCGTTAAGCCGGAAGCAGGTCCACCTGTTCCTTCAAATGCTTGGAGAGGAGCGCCTTGGCGCCCTCTTCATCTCCGCGCTGTATGGCGCGCAAAAGCTCGCGCTCCTGCTGAGCGATCATCATGAAAAACGACGGGTCATTTTGCGGCAGGTGCGAGGTCGTCTTCTCAAAGTACGTGATGAGCGCAGCGGAGAAAACTTGAAGCACACGGTTGCCGCAGGATTCGAGCAGGATCAGATGGAATTCGCGGTCCCAGCGGTCGGCTTCCTGCGTATTGCCGGCATTAGCTTCAATGCGGCAGATGGCGTTGTCGAGGCGCCCGAGCAGTGCGGGCGTCATGCGCCGCACGCAGAGCGGAATGATGTTGACCTCAATGAGCAGACGCGCTTCAATGAATTCGCGAATGTCGAAATTCGCGATATCCATTTGGACCTGAATCTGTGAGGACAGATTCTTCGGACCGAGAGTGTTGACGGTCATGCCGCGTTTGGGAGCACGGTCGACAATGCCCATCTGCGAGAGAACGGAGAGGGCTTTTCGGACTTTGTAGCGCGTGACGTTGAAGCGTTCGGCGATTTCCGCCTCGGTGTCAATGCGGCCGCCCGACTTCGCTTGACGAAGAATGTGCTTGTGAATATCGCGAAAGAGCGTTTCTTCGTCGACCGGGCGGTCTGACAGGTAGTTGGATTCCAAGGCGGTTGCTCCCATCACTTCATGAAATGCTGTTGACCCATATTTTACGCGGATGCAGTCGGATCCTACTAAATTTGACGTATGGCGCGAATTCGGGAGGTCATTCAGGTTATTCGGATTTTTCGAGCGATTCGATGCCGGCAGCTCGCTCTCTAAAGGCGTAGAGGAGCTCCATTGCAGCCTTTGGCGTCATGTTGTCAACGTCCGCCTGCAGCAAATCGTGCGTGAGTGACTGTCTCGCCAGATCCGCCGGAGACGGTTCGCTTTGGAGAGGAGCGTCAAGCGGATCGGGTTCCCAGGCATCGTCTTCGGCGGGCAGCATCGGTTCGGCAAAAAGATCCGGCAGACTGCTCGTCTGTGCATTCGCCTGGGCTTCGAGTTTGGCGAGAAAACCTCTTGCGCGGCGAACGACCGGCGCTGGAACGCCGGCGAGCTGTGCGACAGCGATGCCGTAGCTCTTCGATGCAGGACCCTCTTTGATTTCGTGTTTGAAAACGATCCCTGAGCTCCCCTGAGCAGCCGCAACGTGCACATTGGACACTTCGCGCAGTTCCTGCGCGAGTCTCGTGAGCTCAAAGTAGTGCGTCGCAAAGAGCGTAAAGCTTCGCGTCTTCTGAACCAGTTCCTGAGCGATGGCAGCAGCGAGCGACAAGCCGTCAAACGTAGAGGTGCCGCGTCCGATTTCGTCCATCAGCACAAGGCTGCGGTCGGTGGCATGACTCAGGATGAAGGCCGCCTCGGTCATCTCCACCATGAAGGTGGAACGGCCGCGGGCCAAGTCGTCGGATGCGCCGATGCGGGTATGCATGCGGTCGATGGGACCGATCTCGGCGGCCGCGGCGGGCACGAAGCTCCCGGCCCAGGTGAGGAGCACAATGAGCGCCACACTGCGCATATAGGTCGACTTGCCGCCCATATTGGGACCGGTAACGATCAGCATCCGGCGGCCGTCTTCCAGACGGCAGTCGTTGGGAACGTAGTTTTCAATCGCGGTTTCCACAACCGGGTGACGGCCCTTGCGGATGTCGAGCCCCGGGCGCAATGAAAGCTTGGGACGATGCCAGCGGTTTTCCGCGGCATGGCGTGCGAAGGCACAGAGCACGTCAAGCTGGGCGGCCGCTTTGGCAGCAGCGAGAAGCTCCGGCGTATGTTTGGCGGTTTCAGCGACGAGCTTGTCGTAGAGCTCTTTTTCGAGCGCAGCGGAGCGCTCTTTGGAGGAGAGCGCTCGGTCTTCAATGGATTTGAGTTCGGGCGTGATGAATCGTTCGCAGTTCTTCAAGGTTTGCCGGCGCTGATAGTGCATCGGCACTTGATCGGCCGCGCCCTTCGTCACTTCAATATAAAAGCCGCTCACCTTGTTGTACTGCACCCGCAGCGTATTGATGCCCGTGGCCGCGCGCTCACGCTCTTCCATTTCGAGCAGGATCCGGCTGGTGTCATCGCGAAAGTGCCGAAGTTCGGCGAGTTCCGGACTGCAGCTCGAGGCGATCGTGTCGCCGTCGCGGAGCATGCCGGGGGGCTCCGCGACAAGGGATTGCTCCAAGCGCTCCCAAATCTCAGCGTTGAGCGTCATGCTCCGGCCAATGCCGGCAATCAGGTCCAGCGGCGAGTCAGCGAGCGAAGCGCCAAGCGCTGAAAGCGTGGGGAGCGTGTCGCGAAGCGAGGCGAGCTCTCGCGGACGGACGGTACCCAGACTGACGCGGGAGGCAATGCGTTCGACATCCGGGAGCGCATCCAGTACGGCAAAGAAGTGTTCGCGCGAGGGTTCGTCGCCCATGATCGCTTCGACGGCGTCGTGGCGGGCCGAAGTATCTTCCATCGAACGAAGCGGTTCGCGCAGCCAGCGGCGCATTTCGCGGCTCCCCATCGCGGTGGCGCAGTGATCCATGACGGAAAAAAGCGTCGGGCCTTCGCCGTTGGCTGAAAGCGATTCATCGACCTCGAGATTGCGGCGGGTGGAAGGGTCGAGCACGATGAACTGCGACTCTTCGACGAGTTTGAGCGGCTCAATGAAAGGGACCAAGTCAACCTGCGTTTCCCGGATGTAATCGAGGAGCGCATTGGCTGCAGCAAGAACCGTTGTGCGGTTAGTGACATCCCAGGCGTCCAGCGCAGTCATTCCAAAGGTTGCGCACAAATTGGAAGCGCCTCGTTTGGCGTCGAAGTGCCAATCGGGCAGTGTTGAAACGGCAATTTCAGGATGAGCCGTGCGCATTTCGCGCTTCATGTCTTCGTCGACGAGGAGCTCCGTCGGGCGAATGCGCGCGAGCGCAGCCTCAAACGAATCCGGCGTCACTTCCTCCGCACGGAAGTCGCCGTTGCTGAGCGTAAGCCAGACGAGACCAATTGGTGCCGTCTTCTTTTTGGGAAAGCTCGCAGCGAGCAAAATAGAATCGGATTTTTCGGGCAGCAGCGACGTATCCGTGAGCGTGCCTGGGGTCACAATGCGTGAGACCTCACGCTCAATCATGCCCTTAGCGCCGGGGGTATTGCCTTTTTGCTCGACGATCACCACGCTTTCGCCCTGACGCACCAGACGAGCGATATACGTGTCGAGCGAAACCGCAGGAATGCCCGCCATGGGAATCGGCGTGCCGTCGGTGAGCTTTCCGCGCTTGGTGAGCGTGATGCCGATCAGTCGGTTGGCGATCACCGCATCCTTGAAGAACGTTTCGTAGAAGTCGCCCATGCGAAAGAGCACCAGCGTATTCGGGTAGCGGTTCTTCACTTCAATGAATTGGCGCATCGCCGGAGTGAAGAGCGCCTGATTGCTGAAGTCGGGCGATTCGGAGGCTACGTCGGTCATTGAGAGATCCTTTTCAAAATGAAGAGAATATGGAAAGCCGAAGTGTTCGGATACGTCAAGCCGCCCGGAAGGAGTGGCCTTGCGGACGGCTTGTCCATTTAAACCTGCTGAAGGCTCAAACGGGAAGCGCAGCGAACTGCGCTTAAAGCTGAGGGCCTAGATTAGGCCTTCTTGGTCGAAAGCGTGCGGCGAGCTTTGTCGTTTTTGGCCTGCGCTTTTTCGCCCTGCTGAGGAGCTTCACTTTGCGTATTCACGGGGAGCTTTCCAACGAGAGGCAGAAGCTGAGCGAAGATCTTTGGGTTGCCGGCGCAGACGTTGCCGGTTTCAAGCCATTCTTCGCCGCCCGTGAGGTCGGTGATCAAGCCGCCCGCTTCGAGAACGATGAGACCGCCAGCGGCGACATCCCAGGGCTTGAGGCTGAATTCCCAGAAGCCGTCGTAGCGGCCGCAGGCTACCCAGCAGAGGTCAAGCGCCGCAGAGCCCGGACGGCGGATGCCGGCAGAGCGTTCGGCGACGTTCCTGAAGCCCTTGAGGTAGCCGTCAATATCAGCGCCCGGACGGAACGGGAATCCCGTGCCGATCAGTGAACGGCGCATTTCGTCATTCTCAGACACGCGGATGCGGCGGCTGTCGAGCTTCGCGCCCTGGCCTTTGGCAGCAGTAAAGAGTTCGTTCTTTGCTACGTCATAGACCACAGCGGCAATCGGCTCGCCGCAGTAGGTGAGCGCAATGGATACGGCGTACTGCGGAAGACCGTGGATAAAGTTCGTTGTACCGTCAATCGGATCAATGATCCAGAGGAAGTCGCTCTTAGGACCGAGTCGGCCGGCTTCTTCCGTGAGGATCCCATGCTGCGGATAGGCTTCCATGAGTTCTCGCACGATGGCGGCTTCGGCAGCCTTGTCGGCTGAGGTCACGAAGTCGTTGCGAGCCTTGTCGGTAATTTCAAGCTGATCGCGATCCTGAGCGGCGCGGGTGATTTCACGTGCAGCAAGGCGGGCGGCCTTGGTGGCGGTGGCGACGAATGCGTTGAGCGACGACGTGGGGGTAGGCATTGGGATGATGCTCAATGGTTGAAGAGAAATCGACGGAGGGGACATCCTCAAAGACACTCGGCATATCCGGAGCGCTCACAAGAGGTCCCTAAAAGAATGGCCTGAAAGTTTAACAAATGGCGGGCCTCCCGGCTAAGGGGCAGCGTTGCTTTTGTAGCCGTTGAGGCTTCAGCTGGCGGCCACCGCAGATCGGGCTGGCAGGGCGTGAAGCACATTTGAGCGTGACACCTGTGGAGCTCTTTGTTGACTCCCACAAGGGTTATTGATGCAGCCGGTAGCAATTTTCTTCGCAAAGACAACCGAAGACGCAGGAGAAAGCAAAACGCGAAGGTTCGAATCCGGTGGTTACTAATGGATGGAGCAATCTTCGCACAGACCGCTGTTGAAGGTGAGGAGCATGAGTACCCTGCCGCCGAGAAAGAAGAAAAGGGCTGAAAGTCTGAACTTCGAAAGCGGCGCAAATGGTCAGAAGCAGTGACGAGGGAAGAGTTAGCCGCGCAAGAATTTAATGCTTGGAAACTGTCGGATGCCGAACGGCATGTCCGTATGATGTGCGAGAGGATGGGGGTACGCCCATCCTCTTCTTGATGGGTTGAGTTTCTGATAAATCCAATTTTTTTAGCAACAGTAAAACCGCATTCGAAATTAAATTTCGCCGATAATTGAATAATGTATTCGGCAAAATTATCATCCGTAATCTAAGGTTGTTAATTGGAGGTTAATTACGAATTTTTGTTTTTCAATTTTATTATAAAATTCCTCATCATAATTGTCGACTGCTTCAACTGTTCTTGAGAAAATCGTTTGTTTATTTGATTTTCTGGGTGGTGAATTTGATCCCTGATGTATCTAGACAGCATCGAATCGTAAGTTTTTTTAGTGTTGGTGTTGAAGTATTTTAACTTTGGAATATCGGATTGAAATTCTTCATACGCACTTAACAGCTTAAACTCTTCCAGATAGCCATACAATTCATTGTGGTATTCTTCGGTGATTTCTTCGTATGCCAAATAATTAACTTCATTTAATGAGGGGTAATTCAGTGCGGATTGTTCTACTTTCGTTACCTCAGTTTCTCCTAAATTATTCTTATTAAGCAGACGAATATTGTCGAAATTAAGTTTCTTAACAAGAACTGCACTGTGGGTTGTAAGCAGAATCTGTGTATGGGGTTGAATAGACAGCTCTTTCAATGCGGTGATCAGCATCCGCTGATGATTGTTATGCTGAGAAGTCTCTGGTTCCTCAATTGCATATATGATCCCTGTATTCCCTCTCTCTTCTGCTCGGCGTTCCGCTTCTGCTCTGAAGAAATTTAAGAGAACAAGCCTTTTAACACCGCTTCCGCGTTTATTAATTGGAATATCTTCATCGCCTGAAATGGACACATTTTTAAAGACGTCAGACCATTTTAGTTTATTGGTATCTATAACTGGATGTAAGGTACTTGCGATACCAGAATCCATTTCATTGAGTTTTTCTCGAGTTCGGTCGGCTACCTTCTGAAGTTTCTCTCTTACAGTGTCAGCAACGGAAATTAATTTGTCATTTATTTCCTGGTCTGCCAAAATTTCCTTGACGGCTATTTTTAACGGGTCCTGAACCTCACTGTCATCATCACTGTTTCTTCTGTCTGCTTGGAATAATGAATACTGTGGAATATACGAGGATAGATTTTCCCAAATTTTCTTTGCGTCCTCTTTAGCGATATCAATTTCAACTTCTTTTAAATTTAAATCGCTATTAAAATGCTCCCAAATGGCCTTCCTTATTTTAGAATTTGTCCTGAGATTTTCGCATTCTATACCTAATTTTTTGGCTACGTTTTTTAGATCAGCATTCTTTTTTAACAGTAGATCACTGCACTCAGGGTTCGTTGGATGAAGTGCTTTGATGAAAACGGCTGGTTTTTGTGTTTTGAACTTTTTAATGACCTCAAGATTTTTGTCAGCGTTTATCATATATTCGCTGCCCAAATCTGTTTGCACTGTCGAGTCAATAATGATATTTGCTGGTAGTTCAGTAAAACACACGGAAATGATAGTTTCATTTTCGCCCTTTTCGGCCGACTGAACGTTGAGATCGGATTGGCCCCATTTAACTACGCCGCTTGTTTCATTAAAAAAGATGTCTAAAGCTTCGAGAACTGTGGATTTACCGATATCATTTTTACCGATGAGAACTGTGAGATTGTCAAAATCTACGCATATTTCATCGCGGTAGCCTCGAAAATTCTTAATTTTTACAGATTTAATTTTCATTGCAGTAACTGTTAAATGTTGGTCTTAAAATTCTGACGACATTTGCGCTTCTGATTTCGGGAGTTTTTCCATCCACCGCTTGCAGGTGCTCGCCCCGACCCCCGTAGCTTCCGCAATCTCATGCCAGGTGTGCCCTTTTTGGCGCATGCGCACGGCTTTTCGTTTGACGGCATCCGAATAGCGATAGAGGTGCGGCGAGATGGTGGTGCGGAATTTCCCCGCACGCCATGCTCTCGCCCAATCCCGCAGCGTATTGGCGGGCAGATCCAAAATGCGTGAAGCTCGCTGGTAGCCAATCCCGTGCTCAAAGAGCTCTGCGGCCTGCCGGCGCTTTTCATCGGACGCATACGGAGGGCGCACGCGGTCGGCAAACTCACCCGACAAAGCGCCCGTGGTTTCAGCTCTACTCTTCTTCATCATTCTCTCCGACCGGAAAATGCAGGCAAAAAGAAACCCGTCCCGCGCACTGCTGCGAGAGACGGGTTCCAATTGCCTCTTTGCGAGGCTCCTTCAGGGATCACTCCCGGAAGGCCTGTGGATGCGCTCCGAGAGGGCTTCCCGCCGCCCTTGGAGCACGACGGGAAGGAAGCCCGGGAGCGCTGCGCGCATCCTGATGGGCGGTCTCTGGACCGCCCGATCAGAACCGCGGTACAAGCCTTTTAGAAGGCGTAGCGGACGTTGGCGTTGAACGAGTTGTTCATGCGGTCGTCGGAGCCCACACCCAGCTTGTAGTTGAGGCCGAAGCCCCAGGCACCGTTCGTCGCGCTGACGCCGAGCGTGGCCTGAACCGGGTTGGTGTCGATGACGCGCACGGAGAGATCGTCCGAAGCCGAGACACCAGTGATGCCGAGCTTGAGATCAGCGTCCTTGTCGCCGAAGGTCGGAACGACCGAGAGGTCGAACTTCGGAGCAATCGTCCAGCCGCTGGTTTCGAAGTCGGCCGAGACCGTCACGCCGACAGGCATCTGGAAGATGTTCTGATCGTCGATTTCGGTGTTGAAGCCGGCCGTGAAGCCGTCGGTAGAGAGACGCGTGTAGCGCAGACCCAAGTGCGGAACGATGTTGACCGAACCGGCCTTGGTGAGCACTTCACCGCGAAGGCCGAGCGTGAAGGCATTGACGTCTTCAGAGAAGTCGCCGAAGCCGTAGCCCGATTCCGTGACGTCGTTGGAGGCCTGGAGGTAGCCGATATCGCCGGCAACGTTCCAGATGTCCGCAAAGGTCTTCGAAC